>JACCDV011246907.1_pt1 | contig 22893 bp, 22 predicted proteins | sample 7446131 | NCBI WGS metagenome assembly JACCDV01 (sample SAMN15323448, study PRJNA562643) | freshwater metagenome | isolation source: river surface water | place: USA:Blue River Watershed | collected 2017-08-17
ACACGTGAGCCGCTATTTTTTCTTTGGCCGCAAGAGAGTCCTTGTTTGCGTTATATAATCTTTCGTCTCTTTGTTTTTGGAATTCAATACGTTGTTGCTCGAGTATAAAATCATTAGAATTTTTTTCTTTCTCAACTTCTATTTTTTTTGTTTCCGCATCTGCTACTGCTTGAAGGGCTCTTGCTTGTTCTAAAACGGTAAGTTCTTTATTGTCATTTGAATCCGACATTTGGTTTATTCCCATACTGGTTTTTTGAATTCAACAACAACATGTCCATAATCATTAAAATCAAACGGATTTGCAGGTTCTAAAGTAGCTTCTTTAATGTTAGATTTGTCTAAATGTTCATATTCTTGCAAGGAAATTTTTTTTGAAGTTTTTTTATGTAAATTAACATAACCCTTGTTATCAAAATTATTAATTGACTCAAACATGCTGGTTACCCTCTTATTGTCTTAATACGACGTTTTTATAGTATGTCAATGTGCTAGCTTAAATATAGCAAATTTTACTCATTTTCTCTATTTTATTTATAATAGTTTTTCGATTTTTTTCTTTAAGGAGCAATATGACTAATTTGGAGGCTAGTTTCTTAAGGGCCGTGATTAAATAAGGTGGTCACACTTGCCAAAACTGGCCAATCCTACGCTTTTTGCAGCAGGGTAAGCAACTGTAAACACGCCCTAACTATTTAGTAATTTAAAATCATTTAAACGAGCAGCTTTTTTATCGAACGTCAGCGTATATTCACATTCATTAGCGGCATTAAGGTGAGCAATATAGCCATCAGAAAAATCAATATTAAGGTTTTGATAGTCGTATAAACAATGCCATAATATTTTGGTATCGTGAATATGGAATTGTCGGGTTTTTAAAATTTTTTCTAAAACCATAACAATATCGGCTTTAGAATATTCATAGACAGTTTCAAGTACCCATATTAATTCACACAAGATGATGCCAGAAATAAAAATTAAAATTTCTTTTTTAAAACAAGCTTGCTCAATAAAATCTGTAGCTTGTTGGCTTTGTTGCGGATCATCTTGTACTATATAACGTATCAAAACATTCGTATCAATACCTACTAAAGTATTCATTAACCAATACCGCGTTGACGAATGGCAGCATTCATTTGATCAATAGTAATAGGCTTTTTTGGTTTAGATAATATACCTTTTAATTCTCGAACATCATGCGTTAATGCTTCTACAACAACTCGCCCATCTTGCTCTATAATAAATTCCAATTTATCGCCACTATGTAATCCTAGATGGGAGCGGATATCTAAAGGTATAGTTGTTTGGCCTTTACTAGTTAAAGTAGCGGTAGTCATCATTTAACTCCTTACCAAGTTACGTGTTTTTATTATAATGTAAGGAATAGAGATTGCAAGAGCCATATTAAAAATCGTTAATTTTTTAACCAAAGCCAGCCAAATTGTCAATCGCATTGCCAATTTGGCCGGTTTTCTATAAAAAATGCTTAATTTTTACTAAATCTTGCCAAGCTTTGCGTTTTTCAGCGGGCGAGCGCAATAAATAAGCGGGGTGATAAGTGACAATCAAAGGGATGGCTAAATCGGTATACGTATAAGTTTGGCCGCGCATTTTACCTAAGGGCGTATCGGTATTTAATAAAAAATGAGCGGCGATACGGCCTAGTGCGACGATGATTTTCGGTTGAATTAATTGAATTTGCCGAGTTAAAAAGGGTGTGCATAATGCCACTTCTTCGGGTTGCGGATCGCGGTTATTCGGCGGCCGACATTTTAAAATATTCGCGATATAAATATCTTCTCGTTTTAATTGGATAGCCGCTAGCATGCTATTTAACAATTGCCCTGCCCGTCCAACAAAGGGTTCACCTTGTTTATCTTCCTGTGCGCCGGGTGCTTCGCCGACAAATAAAATATCGGCATGACGATTCCCTACTCCAAACACCACCTGCGTGCGAGTTTTTTCTAAACTACACGCCGTGCATTGTAAACATGCTTGTTTGAGTGTTTCCCAATTAGTTTCATTGGCTTGAGTAGATTCAATATTAGTAGGGGTGGCGGCAGTCGTGTCATGCAGAGGTTCAGCAATGATTGGTTTTAATTGCCAAACATCGATGCCCATGTGTTGCAGATAATCGGTTTTTTTCATGCCAATAATTCATTAACAAGGTGAGCTAAATCCTGGACGATGTGCTGACTCACTGGGTTGGCTAACTGTTGTTGCGTTTTTTCGCCCTTACCTGTCAACACTAAAATACTATCACAGTCAATCGCGGCTGCAGCCTGTAAATCGCGTAATGCGTCACCGACGACGAGAGTGTTATTCGCGGCAATCGCAAAATCTTGCAAAGCTTGTTGATATAAACCCGGTTTAGGTTTACGGCAAAGACAATTTTCATCGGGGCCATGCGGGCAACAATAAATTTTATCGAGATGTCCACCGACATTAGCTAACTCCTTCAGCATTTTTTCATTGATCGCTTGCAAAATATCGAGATCAAATAAGCCGCGCGCTACTCCCGATTGATTGGAGCAAACCACGACACGATAACCGGCTTGATTTAATTTAGCGATCGCCGCTAAGCTGCCGGGGATCGCATGCCATTCTGCGGGAGATTTAATAAAATCAGGAGAATCTTGATTGATAACGCCATCGCGGTCGAGGATGATTAAGTGGTATTTTTTTTTCATTAAAAAATTTCACCTATGAAATTTTATGTGGATGAGCGTAGCGTAATCCACCGATTAACTTAATAAAGAAATATCGGCGACTTGTAAAAATTGTTCGCGTAATTGATTTAATAATAATAAACGATTTTTTTGCAAACGTAAGTCATCGCTCATCACCATGACGTCAGTAAAAAATTGGTCGACCGGTGCTTGTAGATTCGCTAAATTCGATAAAATGCCTTGGTAATCGTGAGTCACCGCTAATAATTGATTTTTATGTTGTTGTTCTTGCAATTGGCTAGCTAATTGAATTTCCGCTGTTTCTTGCAATAATGTTGGATCGATTTCACTCCGCTCGTGGCTTAGCGGGTTTTTTTGTAAAATATTGCGTACGCGTTTATTGGCTTCCGTTAAATTGCTCGCTTGTGGTAAACGCAAAAAGACTAATACGGCTTGAATGCGGCGATGAAAATCGACTAAATTACTCGGTTTTTTCGCCAATACGGCGGTGAATGTTTCATTGTGAATATCTTGTTCTTTATACCATGCGCGTAAACGTTCATAAATAAATATCATGACATCTTCTGCAACCGTAGTAACGGTTAAGGTCGAACCATATAAATCACGCGCCTCGTGTAATAAATCAAAAATATCTAAATCAAGTGGTTTTTCTATCAAGAGACGGATTAAGCCAATCGTTGCGCGACGCAATGCAAAGGGATCTTTGTCGCCGGTGGGCGCTTGGTTAATACCAAAAATCCCCACTAATAAATCAATTTTATCGGCTAAAGCGATGGCACAACTAATCGTGCTAGATGGCAATGTATCGCCAGCAAATTTAGGTAAGTAATGATCGCGAATCGCTTCGGCGACTTGGCTGCTTTCACCCTGATGTTTAGCATAATGATAACCCATGATGCCTTGCAATTCAGGGAATTCATAAACCATTTGCGACATTAAATCGCATTTACACAATTCTGCCGCACGCTGCGTCAGAGTAACGTCGGCAGTGCTTAAGCCTAATTGTTTGGCAATGCTGATGCTTAATTGCGTGATGCGTTTGACGCGTTCTGCCATATTACCCAATTGTTTTTGGAAGCTGACATGGGCAAGCGCTCCAGACCAATACTTAAACGATACTTTTAAATCATTGTCATAAAAGAAAGCTGCATCGGCTAAGCGCGCATGCATTACTTTTTCATTACCGGCAATCACGCTTTCTGGCTGTTTACTGCTGATATTGCTGATAGCGATAAAATGCGGTAATAAATGATTGTTGGCATCGACGACTGGAAAAACTTTTTGATGGCCTTGCATGCAAGCGATTAAGGCTTCGCGCGGTACACGCAAATAATCGGCAGCGAAGTTCGCCAATACCGCATACGGCCATTCGACCAAGCCAGTAACTTCGGCTAATAAATCATTATCAATGACGACTTTAGCGTGGCGTTCATCGGCGGTGCGTTTTGCGATAACTGTAATAACTTTACGACGTTTTAAAAAACTGGGAATGACTTTACCTTTTTCGGTTAACTGTTCCACATAATCACTGGCTTGTTTTAATGTAAAGGGACGAGGTGCCATGAAACGATGACCATACGTTTCTCGCTGACTTTGGCGATTGAATAACGTTAAAGGGATGAGTTCTTTGCCGAATAATAATACTAGCCATTGGACGGGGCGCAAGAATTCAAAATCGTAATGCCCCCAACGCATGGGTTTGCGTAGCGGTAAATTTTTCACGGCATTAGTGATGAGCTGTGGTAATAATTCTTGTGTCGGTTTACCCGACACCCTACTCCGGTAGCTTAACCATATACCTTTATCTGTCGTTTCTTCGGTTAAATCGGTAAGTTGCGCATTGCAAGATTTCAAAAAACCTTCCAAAGCTTTGGTGGGCGCGCCGGTTGCATCGAACGCCGCTATTTTACTAGGCCCCCGTTTTTCTATGGCTTGGTCCGGTTGTCGGTCAGCAATGGCACTACAATATACGGCTAAACGTCGAGGAGTGGCATAATAGTCAGTGTTCCCTTCTACGGTTATATTAGCGCGTTGTAATTCAGCGACAACATTATCACGTAAAGCGATAGCCAATGGCTGTAAACCTTGCGCCGGTAATTCTTCGCAACCTAATTCAAATAATAAATCAGTCATCGCTACCCTCTTCTTTTGTTTTTAACAAAGGGAAACCCAGCGTTTCACGATTAGAAAAATATTGATTGGCGACTAATTGGGATAAATTGCGTACTCGTAAAATATAACCTTGACGTTCAGTCACCGAAATTGCACGTCTGGCATCTAATAAATTAAATGCATGTGACGCTTTCATGACCATTTCATAAGCCGGTAAAGCCAAGGCTTTTTCAATCAAATTTTTACATTGCTGTTCATAGCGATCAAAATCACTTAATAATTTTTCTACATCGGCGTGCTCAAAATTATATGCCGACATTTCTCGTTCATTTTGTTGAAAGATATCACCGTAAGTCACAGGGCCTTGCGGACCTTGCGTCCAGAGTAAATCGAACATACTGTCGACATTTTGTAAGTACATCGCTAAACGTTCAAGCCCGTAAGTGATTTCGCCGCTGACGGGCTTACAAGGTAAGCCACCGACTTGTTGAAAATAAGTAAATTGAGAAACTTCCATACCATTTTGCCAGACTTCCCAACCTAAACCCCATGCCCCTAGTGTGGGCGACTCCCAATTATCTTCGACGAAACGAATATCATCGACCAAAGGATCAATCCCCAGTTTCGTTAAAGATTCTATATATAATGATTGAAAATTATCGGGCACGGGCTTCATCAACACTTGAAATTGATAATAGTATTGAGTTCGATTAGGATTTTCGCCGTAACGCCCGTCGGTGGGGCGTCGACAAGGCTGCACATAAGCACCATTCCACGGTTCAGGACCGATCGCGCGTAAAAATGTTGCAGGATGAAAGGTCCCTGCTCCCATTTCCATATCCAACGGCTGCATAATCACGCAACCGTGGGTGGCCCAGAAACGCTGGAGGCGGAAAATTAATTGTTGAAACGTCTGTGGTTTTTCAGTCGCCATGGCAATCTTACTTAGCCGCGTTAATCGCTTGTTGTAATTGTTGATCGGTGGTTCCGCCCGGTAAAAAAGTAATTTTATTGCTATTCGTAGCATCAGTTGTGCCCGGTGTGGGAGCAATAATGAAGCCAGGGGTACCCGGTAAACCTAAAGCTTGCGCTAACATATAGTTATTTTTAATTTCCGCGGTAATGGCAGGTTCTTGCATATCTTTATGCAATTGCGTTAAATTTAACCCTGCTTTTTTGGCGATAGCCTCTACCGCCGCGATCGTCATTTTGCCTTCGATATCATTGGCGGCGAATAATGCATCATGCATGGCTACATATTTACCTTGTTTAGCGGCGGCGAGAGCGGCACGAGCGGCATATTCAGACGCTTGACCGAAAATAGGAAACTCTTTAAACACCACTCGAAGATTAGGGTTTTTTTGCATCAAGGATTTTACAATGGGATACATGTGTTCACAATGTACGCATTGATAATCGAAAAATTCGACTAGCGTAATATTACCCTTCTCATCGCCAGCGACAGGTGATTGAGGATTAGAAAAAAGCGAGCTAGCTTCTTTTTTAATAACTTCTTTGGCCTGGGCCTGCTGTTGTTGCATTTGTTTATCTTGTAGCTGTTGACTTATTTGGATCAAAATTTCGGGGTGGCTCAATAAATAGTCATGAACGATCGATTCTATGGCAGTCTTGTCTGGGCTGCTATTTGAGTTGTTGCATCCATTTAATAGCAGGGCCGAGCTGGTTAATAAAACGAAAGCCAATAAACGAAAATTTTTCACAATGATATCCTCATGCAAGTTAAAGTCAGTGCTTAGAGTAGATAATTGCCTGTATTCCGTCAAGCCTTATCGTAAATTTCCTATTTTTTTTGATACATCTCTGCTAGCTATCGATTAAGGTTTATGTTATTTTCTTTTTTTTATATTATGGCGACAGGAGAGAGCAATAATGTTTAAATTTGGCGATAGTCCTTTGGCTTTGGGTGATCTATTTGTAGCGAGTTTTCAAGCCTATCGGCAAGCCTTTAGTCAAATTGTGGTGTGGGGTTTTTTGCTTGCTGTGTTAAAGGTAGGACAGCAATTTTTGATCCCCATCAATATTGCTCAAGTTTTGAATCAAGGGAACTGGGTAACACCTGGGTTATTTATTTTAAGCATGGTCGTATTAGGCGTCATTAATATTATTTTATTAGTGTCGTTAATTTATCAATTTTTTCATGTGATGGCCGATACGCCGAAAAGTTTTATGCAAGCTTTGCAAGCAGGACTTTATCGTGGAGTAAAAATTATTTTAGGCGCATTCATTGTAGTGCTGATATTATTGGTTATCATTTGCGGCTTGGGTTGGTTATTGTTTAAATTGAATGAATGGCTAGCGATTGGATTTATGTTGTTCGCCTTTATCTATAGTTGGATTGTATTATTTGCTTGGTTGCCTTTAGTCGCCATTGAAAATGGCAGCGTGGCAGCAGCGGTTAAAGAAAGTTTTTATTTAGTAAAAGGCCATTTTTGGCAAACGGCTAGCGTTTTAACGATAGGTATGATTATTATTTCTGCGTTAACCCTTATTTTAGCGACAGTATTTGGCGGTGCTTATATTAGCATCGCGGGAGTCACTTCGGCAACGGGAACTAATTGGGGCGTTGTCGCAGCAGGATTTTGTGTTGATGTAGTCGTATTACCGTGGTTTTTAGGTTTAACAATCGTATTGATTCATAATTTGCGTTTACATCACGAACAACATCAATCTATTAATAAATAGGAGTTTCGCGCTTTAGCGCGAAACTCATGGTAAAGTGTAATGACCGTTATTATACTGGGATAAGGTTGGCATAACTAATCATCAACCATTTTGTGCCATCCGCAAATTTTACTTGTACCCGTGCTTGTGAGCCTTGGCCTTCATAATTGAGAATAAGGCCATTACCAAATTTTTCATGGAATACTTGTTGTCCTAATTTCAAAGCCTCCTGATTATTGATTACCTCATAAGCTCGATCCGCTGTTTTATAAGCAGGGTAGGCGGGACGAGTCACTTGATTGCGCAGTCGCACTTCTTCAATTAAATCAGAGGGAATTTCGCGAATAAAACGTGAGGGTGTATGGTACACTTCATTACCATGTAAACGGCGGCTTTCCGCATAAGTAATAAATAATTTTTGCATAGCGCGGGTGATGCCGACATAACATAAACGGCGCTCTTCTTCCAGCCGACCGGGTTCTTCTACTGACATTTGATGAGGGAATAAACCTTCTTCCACGCCGACTAAAAATACTAAAGAAAATTCCAAACCTTTGGCTAAATGTAATGTCATCAATTGCACACAGTCTTGATGGGTATTGGCTTGTTGTTCTCCGGCTTCTAAGGCGGCATGCGAAAGAAAAGCTTGTAGGGGCGTTAAGCCTTCAAAATCCGTGCGAATTGTTGGATCAAACTGTCGTGCGGCAGTAATTAATTCTGCTAAGTTTTCAATGCGCATTTGGCCTTTCTCACCGCGTTCTTTGCGGAAGTGAGAAATCAAACTGCTTTTTTCAATCACATGTTCCGTTTGCTCGTATAATTCGCAGCTTAATGTTTCTTGATCTAGCGTATCGATTAAATTTAAAAATTCCCGCACGGCGCTGGCTGCGCGAGCAGGTAATAAATCATTTTTCAAGACTTGTTCTGTCGCTTGCCAAATAGAAATGTGTTGAGTTTTCGCTTCTTCACGCAACAGCATCAACGTACGTTCGCCGATACCACGAGTCGGTGTATTTACGATGCGCTCAAAAGCCGCATCATCACCACGATTAGCAATTAAGCGTAAATAGGCGAGGGCATCGCGAATTTCTAAGCGTTCAAAAAAGCGTTGACCACCGTATACTCGATAAGGAATATTTTGTTGTAATAAGGCTTCTTCTAATACGCGCGATTGTGCATTAGAGCGATATAAGATCGCTGCTTCTTCATAACGATTACCTTGTGCGAACCAATCTTTAATTCGACCCACGACAAAACGCGCTTCATCTAATTCATTAAATGCAGCATAAACTGAAATAGGCTCACCTTTATCGCGTTGTGTCCATAAATTTTTACCTAAACGTTCACCATTATAATCAATCACGCTATTGGCAGCGGCGAGAATGGTGCCGGTGGAGCGATAATTTTGTTCTAAGCGAATCATTTGGCATTCGGGGAAGTGTCTTTCGAAATTTAAAATATTTTCTACTCGTGCACCGCGCCAACCGTAAATAGACTGGTCATCGTCACCGACGACCATTAAATAATTTTCTGGGCCAATCAATAAACGTAACCAAGCATATTGGAGTGCATTAGTGTCTTGAAACTCATCGACTAAAATATGGCGGAAGCGTTGACGATAATGGGTGAGCAAATCAGCATTATTGAGCCACAATTCATGACTACGTAATAGTAACTCAGCGAAATCCACCATGCCACCGCGAGTGCACGCTTCTTCATAAGCTTGATAAGTTTGCTGCATGGTTTCAGCGAATAATTCACCATATGTGTCAATGTGATGAGGGCGCAAACCTTCATCTTTTTTGGCATTGATATACCATTGTGCTTGTTTAGCAGGCCATTTGCTTTCATCTAAATCTAAACTTTTAATAGTACGTTTAATTAACCGTAATTGATCATCGCTATCGAGAATTTGAAAGCCAGCCGGTAAGTTCGCTTCTTGATGATGTTGGCGCAATAAGCGGTGGGCCATGCCATGAAAAGTCCCTAACCACATACCGCTGCTGGGGGTATTGAGTAATTGCTCCACTCGCGAACGCATTTCTGCTGCGGCTTTGTTGGTAAAGGTGACCGCTAAAATTCCATAAGGAGAGACTTTTTCAACTTCGACTAACCATGCGATACGTTGCGTTAAGACTCGAGTTTTTCCACTGCCCGCACCAGCAAGGATTAAACAATGACCTAATGGCGCCGAGACAGCTTGGCGCTGCGAATCATTTAAATTATTTAATAAATGTGAGACATCCATTAAGAAGTTTGCGCTTTTTTCACTAAGAACGTTACAATTTGCAGCATGCGAGCATCATTGCCTGCCATGCTAGGATTAGTATAATATTTTCCCGCGATCACAAAAGTTGGAATTTCATAAATTTTATAAGCATTCATCAAGGCAACGGCGGTTTTTAATTGTTGATCCAAGGTAGGGGATCCGGCAAACGCATTTTCAAAATGGCGTTTACTGATACCGTTGGCGATGAATAAAGCTTCAAGTCCTTCTGGAGTATCTAAGGGTTCCTGTTGTACATGAATTTTATTAAACATTAACGGAATGATGACACTATCTTTATTAAAAGCTTTGGCGATGTAAAATGCTTTAGCATAAATTTGCCATTGAGGATGAAATACCACGGGTACGCGTTCAAAATCTACGTTGGCTGGTTTATGTTTCAACCACTCTTCGACATAAGATTCCGCGGCAAAACAAGCAGGGCAGCCGGGATTGAAAAATTCCATCACGGTGTTTTTGCTAATGACAACATTGCTCGGCGCTGCACCAGTAGTAAAATTATAATCGACGCCAGCCATAAAAGGTTCCGCGATGGCCAATAAGGGTAACCACAATAAACAGCCTAAAAATAATTTTATTTTCATCTTTTCTCTCCTTGACCTTAAAATTATTCGCTATTCTAGCATAAGTCATTGATAAATAGATGAGGAACGCGCCCTGAGCGTGCATATATAACTGGTAGGTTAATGAGCAATAACCTATAATACGGTTGATGAATAAAATCAATTATCAATTAGCAGAATTTGTATTAAGTGCTCCGACTTTAGCAAATTTACCGACAGATGAAGGTATTGAAGTCGCGTTTGTTGGCCGCTCGAATGCGGGTAAATCCAGCGCCTTGAACGCCTTGTGCCAGCAAAAGAATTTAGCCCGTACCAGCAAAACACCGGGTCGTACGCAATTAATTAATTTATTTCGCCTCAGTGAACAATGCTCATTAGTCGATTTACCCGGTTATGGTTATGCTAAAGTACCTGCCGCGGTGAAAAAAAATTGGCAAAAAATGATTAGTGAATATTTAGAATCGCGCCGCAGCTTAAAAGGCTTAGTGATGATTATGGATATTCGCCACCCATTGCGCGAGTATGATCAGTTGTTGTTAGCATGGGCGTTAAAGGCAAAATTATTCGTCCATATTTTATTAAATAAAGCCGATAAATTAGCTCGTCGTGAACAAACAAAAATATTAGCCGAAGTAAAACAACAATTACCCGCAAATGATTTAATTAGTATCCAAACTTTTTCTGCTTTACGTCAACAAGGCTTAGAAGAATTACAACAAACATTAAACACTTGGTTCTCTGTTCATTCATAATGCTTAAGCAAGCAGTTGGTCGGGTCGTGTTATAGCGAAAATGATTAGAATTGACTAAAAATCGGTTTCATTCTTGCTTGCCAATTTAGCGTTTCGATGGCATCATTGCGCGTCAAGACATCGTCAACTTAACCAGCGAGATTTCAACCAGTGAATACTATTAAAAATCAGGAACCCTTAATTCCTGCTGATCGTAAATTGCCCGAAATTACTTTCAAAGCGATTGTTTTAGCGATTATTTTAACAATTGTGCTAACTGCATCGAATGCTTATTTGGCATTAAAATTAGGGATGACGGTTGCCGCTTCTATTCCTGCTGCGATTATTTCGATGAGCGTATTACGCTTATTCCGTCGCCACAATGTGTTAGAAAATAATATTGTGCAAACCGCGGCGTCTGCTGGTGAAGCCTTGATTGCGCCAGTGGCGTTCGTGTTGCCCGCGTTATTAGTGATGCAATATTGGCAACGTTTCGATTATATGACTATCTTCCTCATTTCTTTATTAGGCGGCATCATGGGGGTATTATTTACGGTCCCATTACGCAGTATTTTATTAGCCGATAAAACGTTGCGTTTCCCAGAAGGTACTGCGATCGGTAATGTGTTGCGAGTTAGCGCAACCGGTGGGGTTGGGGTTAAATTTTTAGCGAAAGGTGGATTGGTAGGTGCCTTTATTGCATTTTGTCAAACCGGTTTAAAAACATTAACCGACGGTTTTGAAGCATGGTATACCAATGGCGTTACTGTATTTGGCGCCGGGGTAGGTTATGCTCCTGCATTATTAGCGGCGGGTTACATTGTGGGTATTCGTGTAGCATTAGCATCATTGTTGGGTTGGATCATTAGTTGGATTTTTGCGGTACCGATCTTAGCCGCGGTATATGGTGTGCCAGTGGGGCAATCGGCAGCAGATGCTGCGACTACCTTGTGGACTCAGCATATCCGTTTTATCGGTGTGGGTACGATGTTAGTGGGTGGGATTTGGACATTGTGTACATTGATGTCACCCGTATTTAAAGGTATACATGCTTCCATTCAAGCATTAAAACAAGTTCGCAAATATGGTCGTGCCGTGATTCCACGTACTGAAAAAGATATTCCGATTAATTATGTATTTTGGTCATTGTTGGTTATTGCGATACCGTTATTTTATTTTTTATTTGATACGATTGTGCCGGGTACATTTTTGTTAACCACGCCTTGGCATATCGCTATCACTTTAATTTTCACCCTGTTTGTGATTATCTTGGGTTTTTTTGTGGCGGCGATCAGCGGCTTCTTTGCTGGAATGTTAGGTTCATCTAACTCGCCATTATCGGGCGTGATTTTAGCGACTCTCATTATTTGTGGATTTTTATTTTATGCCTTAACGTGGCACGTTGGTTATCACGAGGCTTCAACTGCTTTATCAGCAGCGGCAGTAGTGACTATCATTACCGCCATTATTGGTATTGGCGCGGGAACTAGTTTAGATACCATGCAAGATTTGAAATCAGGCTATATGGTAGGGGCTACTCCTTGGAAGCAACAAGTGATGTTGATTGTGGGTACTATAGTTGCAGCACTGGTTGCGCCACTGGCTTTAGAATTATTATTTAATGCTTACGGTATCGGTGGTGTTTATCCGCGTGCAGGTATGGACCCTAGCCAAATGTTGGCAGCTCCTCAAGCCGGTTTAATTTCTGCGGTAGCCGAAGGTGTATTTGGTAATCGTTTACCATGGACCATGATTATTACGGGTGGCATTATTGCAGTAGTCATTATTATTATCGATGAAATATTAAAGCGTACAGGCGATAAACGGTTACCGCCGTTAGCCGTAGGGATCGGCATTTACTTACCCTTGACGACGACAGCTGCGTTAGTAGTAGGCGGGATGGTTTCTTTCTTCGTAAATAAAAAATGGGATAAACAACGCAAAAATGAAGACCAAGAGTTAATCGATCGTGGCAATCAAGAAGGTACCTTGTTGGCTTGTGGTTTGATTGCTGGTTCAACATTGATGGGTGTGATTTTAGCGATACCATTTGTTATCTTTAAATCTTCGGATGTATTAACCATTATGCCAAACAATTTTACTACCTTGGCTAATATCTTAGGCGTTTTATCGGGTATATTATTATGCTGGTGGTTATATCACGTGTCAGTTAAGAAAAACAAACGCTAATGGGTTAACCACTGAATAAAAAACCGGCGTAAAGCCGGTTTTTTATTAGACCTCTTTCAAACTGCCCTTATTTTCGTATGTTGATTTTTTGCATGAAATGATCGATCAATTCAGGTATTTCTTCCAGCCACATAGGTAAGCGTTGTTTTAATTTGTGCCATAATCCGCGCCATCCCATTTGGTTACGCATAATATTTTCTAAGTGGGGTTTAGCCGTTTCCCATAAATTTAATTCGGGGTACAATTGCCGACCCAAGCCTTCGACAGTGAGTAGGGTTTTTTGCAATAATAATAATTGTGGCTGGATGACCATTTCGAATTGTTGTGCCACTTGGAATAAACGTACTAATACTTTGCCATACGAAATTTCATTGAGTGGTTTATTGAAAATGGGTTCACAAACAGTGCGAATTGCACTTTCCATTTCATCGACTCGGGTATTAGCAGGGACCCAACCTGAGTCGATATGCAATTGTGCCACTTGACGATAATCGCGATTAAAGAAAGCTAAAAAGTTCATCGCAAGATAATATTGATCGTCATCTGACAATGATCCCATGATACCAAAATCGACGGCGCAGTAAGTTGGGTTGGCAGGGTCTTTAATATCGACAAACACATTGCCAGGGTGCATATCAGCATGGAAAAATTTATCGCGAAAGACTTGGGTATAAAAAATTTCAATACCATGTTCAGCTAATTTTTTCATATCAACACCGCGGGCTTTTAATTCGCTAATATTAGAAATGCGCACGCCATAGATGCGCTCCATGACTAAAATATTGCGATGAATATAATCCCAATACACCGCAGGAATATGGATGATAGTCGACTGAGAAAAGTTACGTTTTAATTGCGCGGCATTGGCCGCTTCACGCTGCATATCTAATTCATGCGTGAGTGTTTTATCGAATTCAGCAACCAACTCGGTTAAACGCAAGCGATTGCCCAAACGCCAAAAACATTGCAAGAAACGCGCCACACTATAAAGCAAGCGTATATCAGCGGCGATGGTGGTTTCAATTTGGGGGCGAATGATTTTAACGATGACATCTTCGCCGCTTTTTAATGTCGCGGCATGAACTTGAGCTACCGACGCCGAAGCTAAAGGTTGTGGGTCGAAACTCGCAAAAACATTGGCTATCGGTTGCTGATAAGTATCTTCTAAAATGGCTATCGCCAAGGTACTAGCAAAGGGGGGCACTTGATCTTGTAATTTTTCTAATTCATTGACAATATCTTCAGGAATTAAATCGGGTCGAGTAGAAAGCATTTGCCCGAATTTAACGAAAATGGGGCCTAATTTTTCTAAGGTTAAACGCAAGCGTCTACCGCGTTGCTCGGGCATATGATTAAACCACGCATAAGGATTGATAAGAATAAAAGGGGAGAGGAATAATTTTAATGAACGCAGGGGAACCAATTTATCGATACGATAGTAAGCTAAAATCCAGGTGACATAGAGTAAACGCAATATATTCATTTCTTTCCTTGTAAGTGTTGGATGCGGAGCGCGAGCCTGTCAACATCGGAGCGCAACTGCGTGACTTGTTGGCAAAAATGGTCGACTTCATCTTGTTGCGGTAAAATACGGATTTCTTCTTGCCAATATTCTTTGCTAGCGTCGCGAATATTTTGCCGAAATTGTTGACTCCATTTTTTACCGGCTTGAAATACGTCACTTATTTTACGTGCCGCGATATCACCCGTGTAATTAGCTAAACCTTCTTCCCAGTCGATATCAATTTTTTTAAAGATCAATTGTAGTTCTTCACCCAACCCCATATCGCCGGTAATCTTGATATGGCTTTGATAGAGATTTTTTTCTTTTTGACGAGAAAATTTGAATAAGTCGTTCACTTTGCCACTGATCGTGATATCGGGTTCTTGCGCTGGGGTTTCAGTTAATAGGCAGCCAGTTTCGGTAAAGTGCAAATAAAAAATGATGCTATGATTAACGATTTCAATTTTGGCACAATGACCATTTAATTTTTTCAAACGGTCAAAAGCGGCGGGGTCCAACGATAAAGTTTTATTGAGCGCTGTGCTTAGTGACTTTAAGGCAAAGTGTTTAATCATTGTGGCTTATAGCCCCAATGCAAGGCGACGATACCACCGGTTAAATTTTTGTAATTGCAATTACTAAAGCCCGCTTCCATCAGCATATTTTTCAAGGTGACTTGGTCAGGATGCATGCGGATAGATTCTGCTAAATAACGATAACTATCTTCATCATCAGCAATCAACTTACCCATCTTCGGTAACAGATGAAAAGAATATTGATCATAAATTTTAGTTAATAGACTGGATTGAGGCTTAGAAAACTCGAGTATCATGGCACGACAGCCGGGTTTTGCGACGCGACACATTTCTTTTAAGGCTTGTAGTTTATGGGTGACATTGCGCAAGCCAAAAGCGATAGTAATTAAATCAAATTGGTTATCGTCAAACGGTAATTTTTCCGCATCGGCTTGTTGATAACGCACGTTGCTCACGATGCCTTTGTCGATCAGTTTTTTGCGCGCTTCTTTTAACATATTATCATTGATGTCGGCTAATATCACTTCGCCGGTATCGCCCACTAATTTAGCAAATTTAGCGGTCAAATCACCCGTGCCACCGGCTAAATCTAAAATTCGTTGGCCTGGCCGCACAGTGGCTTTATCAATAGTATATTGTTTCCATAAGCGATGAATACCTAAGGACATCACATCATTCATGACATCATATTTACTGGCTACCGAATCAAATACTTCCGCTACTTTTTTAGCTTTTTCTTCTGTCTTAACTTTGGTGAAACCAAAGTCGGTGGTGTCATCAGGCATTTCGTGTCCCATTATTATGATTATTCAGCATAACAAAAGCTCGAACAAATTACAAAATATAGCGGCTCAAGTCTTCATTAGCGGCTAATTCTGCCAAATGGTCATCGACATATTTTTTATCGATAGCGATAACCGCACTATTCCGGTCTGGCGCTTCAAACGAAATCGTTTCTAATAAACGCTCCATGACGGTATGTAATCGACGGGCACCAATATTTTCCGTGGATTCATTCACTTGATAAGCGATTTCAGCTAAGCGGCGAATGGCATCGTTTGCAAAGGTAATATTAACCCCTTCGGTGGCCAGCAAAGCCGTATATTGTTCCGTTAATGACGCTTTGGGTTCCGTTAAGATGCGCATAAAATCTTCTGTGGTTAAGGCATTTAACTCGACGCGGATCGGCAATCGACCTTGTAATTCTGCTACTAAATCCGAGGGTTTAGCGGAATGGAAGGCACCCGAGGCAATAAATAGAATGTGATCGGTTTTCACTTGGCCATAGCGAGTGCTGACGCTGCAACCTTCAACTAAAGGTAATAAATCGCGTTGCACACCTTCACGTGAAATATCCGCCCCGCTGTGTCCGGCACGTTTAGCCACTTTGTCAATTTCATCAATAAAGACGATACCGTTTTGTTCAACATTTTCGACGACTTTGGCTTGCAAATCTTCATCGTTAATTAATTTGCTCGCTTCATCTTCGGTTAAAATGCGCAAAGCTTCTTTGACTTTTACTTTACGACGTTTTTTCTTTTCATGCTTTAAATTTTCAATGATATTCGATAATTGATCCGTCATTTCTTCCATGCCGGGTGGCGTCATGATTTGTACGCCAATTATCGCGGGTATATCGATTTCGATTTCTTTATCGTTTAGTTCACCTTCGCGTAATTTTTTACGAAAAATTTTCCTGGTCGAGCTATCTTTTTTATCGCCAGCCGTTTCAGTCTCATCTGCGGGTTCAGCTTTTTTACTCGGCAATAAGGCATCTAAGATACGTTCTTCGGCTAAATCTTCGGCACGGGTTTTTACATCATCCATCGCTTGTTGGCGTAGCATTTTCATGGCGCGATCGACCAAATCACGAATAATCGATTCTACGTCGCGACCCACATAGCCGACTTCTGTAAATTTCGTTGCTTCGACTTTAATAAACGGTGCATTCGCTAATTTTGCTAGACGACGAGCAATTTCCGTTTTTCCTACACCCGTAGGGCCAATCATTAAAATATTTTTTGGAGTGATTTCCGGCCGCAAGGTTTCATTGACTTGTTGTCTACGCCATCGATTACGCAAAGCGATAGCAACCGCACGTTTTGCCGCGCATTGACCGACAATATGTTTATCTAATTCATTAACAATTTCTTTGGGTGTCATTGACATAGTAACTCTAACCTTTCTAATAACTTAATTCTTCGATAACCCGATTGTGGTTCGTGTAAACACAGACATCGGCGGCAATGCCTAAACTTTTTTCAACGATGTCTCGAGCACTAAAATCGGTATTTTCCACTAAAGCGCGTGCAGCTGATAATGCGTACATGCCACCAGAACCGATCGCCATGATATCATTTTCGGGTTCGATCACATCACCATTACCGGTGATGATCAATGAGGCTGAATGATCCGCTACACATAATAACGCTTCAAGGCGGCGTAATATTTTATCGGTGCGCCAATCTTTGGCTAATTCCACAGCGGCGCGCGTTAAATGCCCTTGGTGTTCTTCTAATTTATTTTCAAAACGTTCGAACAGAGTAAAGGCATCGGCTGTGCCGCCGGCAAATCCGGCGATGACTCTATCTTTATATAAACGCCGAACTTTACGCGCATTACCCTTCATGACGGTATTGCCAAGACTGACTTGACCATCACCGCCAATGACGACTTTTCCTTGGCGACGCACGGACAATATGGTTGTGCCTCGATATTGTTCCACAATGAAACCCCTGTATTGATTAGTTAATGGAGTGATTATACTGAAAAGCGCACGGTTTTGTTAACTGTGCTAAACAATAGATCATTAATGGGGGAAAGAGCGAAAAATTCAAGGGGATGGAAATCACCCCCTTGCTTTATTTAAAGATTAATTTAACGTTTTATGACCTTTTTTCCAACTGCAAGGCGTTAATTTTTTACTTTGTAACGCTTCTAAGATGCGTAATGTTTCTTCTGGATTGCGGCCCACGCTGAGTGCAGTCATTTCGACATAACAAATTTCATTATGAGGGTTGACGATGAAGGTAGCGCGATTGCTAACACCGGCTTCTTCATTCAAAATCCCTAATGCACAAGATAATTCTTTTTTAATATCGGATAACCAAGGAAATGGACTATCGGTTAAATCTTTGTGATGTTGACGCCACGCGGCATGAACGAAATCGCTATCGACCGAGGCGCCTAATAGTTGCGCACCGGCTGCTTTGAATTTATCGTTCCAATCACCAAAGCCGACGATTTCCGTGGGGCAAACGAAAGTAAAGTCTTTTGGCCAGAAAAAAATCACTTTCCATTGATCTTTATAAGTGTCATGAGTGATGGTAACGAAGTTTTTTTCATGATCAGGGCCCGTCACACCCGTTAATTTAAAATGGGGAAATTGATCTCCAACTTTTAGCATTGTCGACTCCTTATTATAATGGGGTTAATTTTCCCAGGCAGTATAAAGGAAAATGAAAAAGAGGGGAAATTAATTAAGAAATTTAGATGTTAATAATGGTTACTTTATTTTTCAAACTCGTGTGTTGACGAGTCGTGAACACACGAGTAAACGGAATCTATTTCGAATATTAATAGTCATCGCCAATTAACACTCGCTTTAAAACCCAGCTATTCTAAGTTATTAACTTATAATAGTCGAAAAAATATCTTTATTTTATCATTTTTGGCAAAAAATAACCCATAATTTTGACTATTCTAAGTTGGCAGCTTATAATAGTCGGATGCATATTCCTAGAGACATTACTGCCAAAGTGAATAACGACCGTTCACCAATCCAATTATTATTGGGACCGCGGCAATGTGGCAAAAGTACACTTTTATCTCACCTTGCTGAAGGACACTATAAAGAAGTCACTTTTGATGATTTACAGTTACGGACTTTAGCTAACCGGGATCCGGCCTTATTTCTAATGCAATTTGCACCGCCGTTGCAGTTAGATGAGATGCATTACGTGCCTAATTTATTTCCCGAAATTAAGCAGCAAGTTGATCAATTGAAAAAAGAACGGCTGAAAACCGGCAATCCATTATCAACGTTATTTAGGATGACTGGCTCTGATCAACTATTGATAGATCAAAATATTAAAGAAAGTCTTGCTGGCCGAGCGAGTTATTTTTATTTAAATACATTAACCGTGCATGAAATAAAAAATACCTTACCGGAAGAAACCATCGGCGATATCCTTTTTAAAGGGGGTTGGCCGGAATTGTATATCGATAAACCATTGTCACCGGTTCAGTATTTGAATAATTATATCCGTAGCTATATTGAAAAAGATATTGTATTAAGTGCGGGAGTGCAAAAGCAAGAAGCGTTTAATACCGTGATAGGATTGTTAGCGGCTAGAACGGGTATGTTGTTAGATTACGCTAATATTGCGCGTGACAGTAGTATTCAAGCCGTTACTGTTAAAGACTGGGTCAGCATTTTGCAGCGTACGGCTTTAGTGTATTGTCTTAAACCTTATGCGAGTAATTTAAATAAACGGTTAACAAAGGCGCCGAAATGTTATTTTTTAGATACGGGTTTGGCAGTGCGATTGCAGGGTTGGCAAGAAAAAACACCGTTGTTGACTAGCCCCCAAGCAGGAGCCCTGTTCGAAACGCTAGTGTTTGCTGAAATTTTTAAATTTATTCAAAACTATAGTAAAGACTGGCAGCTTTATCTATGGCGCACCAAAGAAGGTGAAGAAATCGATTTTTTAATTATTACAGAGACTGGTACCGTTATAGCGCTCGATGCTAAAATGAGTGTGCAAAATACTCAGCCGGCTAAATTACCCCGTAGTTTTAAAAAATTATTCCCCCAAGTTAAGCATCTTACCTTAATAACATTTGGCGGTGCTAAATTGCAACTCTCTTCCGAATGTAGAGCGGTACCACTAGAAATGCTGCATGATTTTTTACAGACGCTAGGTTGATGAGAATTATTAACATTTCTGAGCTATTCCACTTTTTAGCTCTTGAGCGGCTTAATATCTTTTTAAGATTTTTTGTTATAGAATGCAAGTCATAATAACTCTTAACAAATAGAAAAAAATATGCCAACCATAAACAAAAAAGAGGCCATTGACGCCCTTAAGGCCCTCGAAATTTCTGATGATGGTGAGATTAGATGGTTATTAGCTCAACCTCATGGTTCCCCTGAGTTTTCAGTGCCACGGGAAATTATCCACCAGTATCGCAGATTGGCGTTTCGCTACCATCCTGATACCAATAAAACCTTATCAGCAGTTGAAGCTACGTTAAAATTTAATAAAATATCTTGGGCTATAAGCGTGCTCAGGCAATATTTTGAGTTTGGTATACCAGATCTTGCAGCAAGTTCTGTGTCAGCTCCTGCTAACGATTACGAAGAATCCCTTATTCTTGTTGATGGCGCTGATCTGGCATTTATATTCACTAATTTTTATACGATCGGTGGTCTTAGGGGGGGGGATCCAAGCGCGCATTTTGTTAACTTTTGGGAGCGTTATGGAAGGATTATTCGCATTCCTTTGAGCGCGCTGCCACAGAGGGGCGGTAATAATAATCCACCATATATTTCAGAGAAGTATTTCGGTTTGCAGAGTATCCATGAGTCTGTCTTGAGAGAGATTTATCTCGAGGACTGTGCATCCAGAAAAGATGCAATCGTTAGTTCCGTTGGTGTGGCAAATGTAGCCGCGAAGTTATTGCCAAAGGTTGATCCCAATTCTTTAGCTGTAGCAAAACCTGTTGCTGTAGCAAAACCTGTTGCTGTAGCAAAGCCTGTTGAAGATAAGCGGCGCTACAGGAGGGCAGATGCCATCGAGAGAGCTGCGCATGAAGTCTTGCCTTTTCTGCATATCTTGTGCACATATCGAGGAGATTATAGAGTACGCGGTCAGTACTCATGCCTATTACGCGTGATGGTCTTCGATGAATGGGCAGCCTTTAATTGGCTAGCGTTATATCCCCAAGATAGGTACGGTGCGAGCGTACCCGTTTACCAGACATTATTAGATTTTTTCCCAGAAGATGATCCCAGATTAGCATCGCAACGAGCCGTGATTGCCCAGCAAACGGATAAGTCACTTGCTCAAGTTTGGGGTATATTGAAGGTGCAGTCTTCTCTGTTGAAGGAATCAGAGCCTTCATTGCTTAAGATAAAAGAAATACTCAAGCAAGCCCCCAGTTTAGAGGCATATAAAGAAATAGTAAGTTTGGCTCGAGGCGTTGTTGGAGATGCGCAGATGTATTGTGAGGTAAGTGCGCCACCGGTCCGCTCAATTGTTAAGAGTGCGATTCAGGCTGGTCCAGCACCGTTAATGCTGTGTGCTACTGGGGCAGTCGCTCAATCTTCCCCGGTTGTTGCTCACTATCGACCAGATTCCAGATACACTCCGAAAACCCTAAGAGAACTTTGCTCCTTTATTATGCGTACCATCACCGAAAGTTATGTATCGATGGATTCAACGGGATTAATAGCCTTTATTCAAGGCAGTATTCCTACTGCGTTGAAGAAGTTGCCTGCCGAATACCAAGGCGGCGTTGAAATGTTTTTAGAATCGTTACAGCATTATTTTTTTGATGATGAACAGTATTTTAAACCAAAATTCTTTAATCTCGCAGTTGCCAAAGCTGATTTGCAGCTACTGTTGGGGCAATTATATGCTAATTCACTCATGAAACAGCGCGTATCTTTCTTCGATATGATAGGGCGAACAAGTGCCGAAGTGGCTATCGATGAATTAACAAAGGAATTAGAAAATATCACCTATCTTTAATGTACAAAGTATAGCGTGTTCTAAACATGCTATACTTATTTTCTGCTTTTTAAAAAAGGAAATCTTCATGAAATTATTTTATTCTAAAGGTGCTTGCTCATTAAGCACGCACATTATTATCAATGAATTAGATATTGCCTGCGAATTTGAAGCCGTCGATTTAGCCAAGAAAGTGACGGAAACCGGTACAGACTTTTATACGATTAATCCTCGTGGTGCGGTGCCGACTTTGCAATTAGATAGCGGTGAATTGTTAGTAGAGAATTTAGCCATCCAACAATACTTGGTCGATAGTTTTGATAAGAATCATCATCTTTGTCCTGCGTTGGATGAAATTAAACGGTATCAAGTGATCGCTTGGTTGAGTTATGCGGCGAGCGACTTGCATAAAGCCTTCACGCCATTTTTTGCCTATAAGAAAATTACTGAACCGGCTAGTATCGAATTATTTACTGCTGCATTGAAAGCTAAATTAACCCATCTTGAAAAGCAATTAGCAAATCACGATTACATTGCGGGTGAAAAATTCACGTTACCCGACGCCTATATTTTTGTGACTCTCCGTTGGTTAGGCGTCGCTAAATTGAATTTAGCCGATTGGCCAAACCTTGCTGCTTATTTTGAACGTATTAAATCACGTCCCGCCGTAGTGAAAGCGATGAAGGAAGAAGGATTCTAATTAAAGCTTATCTATCAAATTACAATAAAAATAGTTAAATTACAGGGCCACCTCATTAAATTAGCAAAAAAACGAACAAGCTAGTACCATTTTACCTGTTTAAACAAAGAGGAGGGGCTGAAATGGCACACAAGGCACTGGGATTTATCGATTTTTTCAAAGAAGTA
>JACCDV010515633.1_pt1 | contig 22884 bp, 24 predicted proteins | sample 7446131 | NCBI WGS metagenome assembly JACCDV01 (sample SAMN15323448, study PRJNA562643) | freshwater metagenome | isolation source: river surface water | place: USA:Blue River Watershed | collected 2017-08-17
GCCACATAATTTAAAGCCCGTTAAGTTGCTGTTAAGCTGCATCGGCTTGAATTGGGGTTTTCAGATACCATATAGGCGCTGAAACGCTTTTTTGCCCGTTTATTCACTTTGTTTTTATTGAGGAATTGACCCATGGATGTTCGCTCGACCTCGTCTTATAGCGGCGTAACCATTAACGCAGGCCGTAACCAGGTACTTCGCAACACCTACTGGCTGCTCGCGCTGTCGCTGATCCCTACCGTTATCGGTGCTGTTGTCGGCCTAAGCTCCGGCGTGCCAATGCTGATGGCCGGCAGCCCGATCATGGGCATGCTGGTGTTCTTTGGCATCGCTTTCGGCCTGATGTGGGCCATTCAGCGCAACAAGGATAGTGGCGCCGGTGTGCTGCTGCTCCTGGCCTTTACCTTCTTCATGGGCGTGATGCTGTCCCAGATTCTGAGCGTGGCACTCGGCATGAGCCATGGTGGCGAACTGATTGCCATGGCCGGTAGCGCTACTGCCGCGATCTTCTTCTCGCTGGCGATGTACACCAGCGTGAGCAAGCGTGACTTCAGCTTCATGGGCAACTTCCTGTTTGCCGGTCTGATTCTGCTGATTCTGGCTTCTATCGCCAATATCTTCCTGGCCATTCCGGCCATGGCCATTGCCATTTCGGCGATTGGCGCCCTGCTCTTTACCGGTTACCTGCTGTTTGACCTGAGCCGCATTGTTAACGGCGGTGAAACCAACTACATCACGGCAACGCTGGCGGTGTATCTGGACATTTACAACCTGTTCGTCAGCCTGCTCAACCTGCTGATGATCTTTACGGGTAACGACCGCGACTAAGCCAAAACGGCCTATCCGGCAAAAGGAGCCCTGCGGGGCTCTTTTTTATTGTTCTTTTTCAAGAGGTTATAAATTTTTCACAAATTGTGTCAACGCTTGTTCAAGACCCTGCGTTATTTGCCCTACGCGGTCTGAAATCTGGACTGAACAACACAGAGGTTTACCAAATGGGCAAGAAAGCTTCAACAGAATTGGTCGTGCGCCAGCTGGAGCACTCGCTGCACATGACGTCTAAAGAAATCGAAGGCCTGGGTCGCAATTCTGCCGTATGCGACTACGATCTGGGTCTGCTGGATCAAACTAGCATGAAGAAGTGCCTGGCTGACTCTCTCAAGCTATTTGTTGAGGAAATCGCCCGCTTCAAAACCAAGAATGGTGCGGCCTACAAACTGGCACGCCAGATCTTTTCAGATTCCTACCTGAATAGCGCGCAGCTGATCGTTAAGGTGGCTGCCTAAAGATTAGCAACAACTGCTGATAGCAAAACGCCCGAGCATGCCTCGGGCGTTTTTTATGGGCCACAGCTTGAATCAGGGTCGACGGAACATGGCGATTGATTCCACATGCGCGGTATGCGGGAACATGTTGGCAATACCTGCGCCCAGCATTTCGTAACCCTTGGTATTCACCAGAATGTCGGCATCACGCGCCAATGTAGCCGGATTACACGAGACATAAACAATGGTGTGGGGTGCGTTACCGCGAGGTGCATCCGCGTCTGGCAACGCCTGAACCAGTGCCTGAGCACCATCCCGTGGGGGGTCGATCAGCATGCGATCGAGCTTACCCAGGCGCTCCCAGATCGGCTGACAATCGAGGAACAGATTGGCCGCAAAGAAACTGGTCTTGTCGCTCAGGCCATTGAACGCGGCATTCTCTGCCGCCCGCTGCACCAGCGCTTCGCTGCCTTCAACCCCCACAACGGTGGCACCGCTGTAGGCAATCGGTAAGGTAAAGTTGCCCAGCCCACAGAACATGTCGGCAATACGTTCGCCCGGCTGTGCGTCAAGGAGCCGCATAGCTTTAGTGACTAACGCATGATTAATGGCCGGGTTTACCTGGGTAAATTCGGTGGGCGCAAACTTGAGCGTGAGGCCATAATTGGGGATCCGGTACGCCAGCAAGGGCGAATCTTCCGCTAACAAGGGAACCACCGTTGCCGGGCCACCCGATTGCAGGAACCAGCGAACCTGATGCTGTGCACCAAAGGCCTGCAACACCGCCCGATCAGCGTCTGTAAGTGGATCCATATGCCTCAGCAGGAAAACGGTATCTAGACGCCCAGCGATTTCCGGGTGCTCACCCACCGCAACTTCAAGCTGCGGTAGCCGATCCGGGGCGGACATGCCGGCAAATAGTGCCCGCAACGGCAACAACAGATCAGACACATGCTTCGGCAAAATACTGCATGAGGTCATATCGGCGATGTAACTGCTGCGCCGCTCATGAAAGCCGACGAGAACACCGCCCTTTTTAGGCACCAGACGCACGGACAACCGGGCTCTGAAGCGATAATGCCAGGTCGGACCCGCAATTGGGGAGTAAATCGATGATGGACGGACGTTGCCAATGTGGCTTAAATTGTCTTCCAGCACCCGCTGTTTGGCGGCAATCTGCAGTGAAGGGTCGGCATGTTGCAATGAGCAGCCGCCACATACGCCAAAGTGCGGGCAGCGCGGCGTCACCCGGGTTGAGGCAGCCCGATGAACCTCTGTAACGCGCGCCTGCTCGAAGCTAGGCTTTCGACGATAGCTGAGCCAGGTAACCAGCTCTCCGGGCAAGGCCCCTTCAACAAAGATGGTTTTACCGTTATCCCGGGCAATGCCCTGACCGGCATGGTCGAGCGACTCAATGATTCCAACTGGCATAAATTTTAGGCGCTAACCCGCGCATGAAAAGTAAGAGAAACAGGCCCTAATTGTACTTGATCGCCTGACTCAACAGAGTGAGTTCGAGACGCTGTTTCCCAAAGGCAAACTGTGTATAATTTACTCAGACTGCTTGTGTAGTCATGTCTTGTCGGGTCTTTCCGGCAGGATATTCTTCAACGACCTTTATCAAAGGGAAGAAAATGAAACAATCACTTCTGGTTGCTGCTCTGATCGCTCTTGCTGTTTCTGCTTGTGGCAAAAAAGAAGCCCCGGCTGCTCCTGCTGCCCCGGCTGCTGCCCCAGCTCCTGCTGCTGCCGCTCCAGCTGCACCTGCCGCCGCTCCTGCTGCTGCACCTGCTGCTCCTGCTGCTGCTCCAGCACCAGCTGCCAAGTAATCGCTTCTGCGATCTTGGAACCGCTTCGGCGGTTACGAAAAACCGGCCTTCGGGCCGGTTTTTTTATGTCGCTATTGTCTGAATCGTTAGCCAGTCAAAACCCTCTTGCTGGTTGGCCAGATAAAAACAGTCCGGCACCTCACCGAGCGCCTCCCGCACAGATTGCAACACATGCTCCGGGGTGTTATTAGACTGCGACAAATGTGCCGCAACCACATGCTGCAGACGATCCAGATTCAATCCGGCCAGAAATCCTGCCGCATCGCGATTGCAGAGGTGCCCATACCGACCGGCAATGCGTTGCTTGAGGCTATCGGGATAAGACGACTGTGCCAGCAACGCCGGATCATGATTGAACTCAAGCACCAGCCCATCGCAATCTTGCAACGAACGTTCAACATGCGCCGTTAGCATGCCCAAATCGGTAAGAACACCCAGGCTCAGATTACCGCAGCCAATAACGTACTGGACCGGCTCTCGTGCATCATGAGGTACTGGAAATGGGCGCACCTCAATGGCTCCCAACTCAAAAGGGTTATGACTATCTATCAGCCGGAGCGTCACCCCATTGCAAGCCTCAGCCGAACGCGTATGTAATGCGGCATGAGTGCCGTGGGTTAAATAAACCGTCGCCCCCGTCTTACGTGCTAGCGCCATAACGCCACCGATATGATCGCCATGCTCGTGCGTCACTAAAATGGCATCGAGACCCTTGGGATCTACGCCGCGCGCTTCTATGCGTGCCAAGACCTGGCGTAGGGGCAAGCCGCAATCGATCATGAGGCGGGTCGAACCCGCCTCGATCAGTAATGCATTCCCCTCGCTACCGCTGCCGAGAGAGGTAAAACGAATCACCGTAATTGCTGAAGCAACAGATCCAGAATCTGACGTGCAATCGGCGATACATCCGCCTGGCCAGAGTTGCCCGGTGCCAGAACAATCACATTGGTCGGACCACCCGATTGTTGCTCACGCACACTGATTCGATACTGAACCTTGGTGGGCACCTTGTCATCTTTACTGCGCCAGAAAGCCAGGCTAGACCAGAAACCACCACTACCCTTTTCGACAACCGATTTATCATCGGAATCGACATAGCGTACGTAATACAAACCGCTGGCGCGTTCACGATCTTCAACCGTAAAGCCAACACGATCCAGAGCGAGGCCAATGCGACGCCAGCTGCGATCAAAGTTGTCATCCACAACCAGCATGGCACCACCATCCGGTGCCGTACCCATCTTGGCTTTATCTACGGAGACTGATTTACCGCCGTCAAAATCCTTAGCCAGTTTTTTGGCTTCAACTTCGTCGACACCATCAAACTTGAACATCAGACGACGCAACATTTCTGCTTCCAACGTTGGATCGGCGTCACGTGGCTGCCAGCGTGTCTCGCTCTTGCCCTCGGTGACATACACTTCAACCATGCCCCGATGGCTAATGAAGATGTCAGTCGTGCCCGGCTTGGTACCCTTTTCCAGACGCGTACGGTATTTGTCACGTTCTGCCGTTGAATACAAGGTGCCGAGCACTTTACCCAGGAAACCCTGGATAGCACCACCGGGAATGCTGGCGCGATTTTCAGCCCAATCTGTTTCCATCACACCGGTTTGCGGGTTTTCGCTCTTGAGAATAAAGCCATTCTCCTGCCAGAACGCCTTGGTGACATTCCAGGCCTTGTCCTCGGGCACGGTCACGACCAGCCAGCGATGATTACCCTGACGCTCAATTTTGGCGACCCCGCGTGCACCTTCCGGCAACACGGTTTCGTCTGAGTTCTGACGTTGCGCCACTTTATTCTTGGCGTTGATCTGCGAGAACACGGCCGTACCCGTTGTCGCCACATTAGGCGCCGCATACTGACCACTATTGGTTGGGCGCGTCAGATCCGGTGGAATATCCAGTGGCGGTGCTTTAGCCGCCGTGCCGTAGTCGATCTTCTTCGATTCGGGCAAGTAGGAACATCCAGCAACCAGGGCGGCCAACATAGCCAGGCTAAGCTGTAGCGAACTACGGGTCATTAACTTCATTAGATCAGAGTCCTGCCTGCTTCATGGCGGCGCGCACGCGTTCGTGGAACGCCGGTGCCAATTGCGTTAGAGGTAAACGTAGGCCATGCGACATCAGACCCATTTCGGCAACTGCCCACTTCACCGGAATCGGATTGGCTTCGCAGAAAAGATGGCGGTGCAGGCCAATCAGCGGGCGGTTAATACGTACGGCTTCAGCAGCATTACCCGCAGCAGCAGCGGCACACATATCATGCATGGCGCGCGGCGCAATATTAGCCGTTACCGAAATATTGCCGTGATAGCCCATGAGAATGGTGGCCATACAGGTCATATCATCGCCGGAATACAGCGCAAAATCTTTAGGGGCGCGCTCAATCAGATCCCAGGCACGATCCAGGTTGCCTGTGGCATCTTTAACGCCAATGATGCCCGGCACTTGGGCCAGACGCAGAATCGTGTCGTTGCTCATATCAGCAACGGTACGACCCGGCACGTTATAAAGAATCAAAGGCAGCGGCACGGCTTCAGCAATGCTGCGATAGTGCTGATATAAACCTTCTTGCGATGGCTTGTTGTAATAAGGCACGACCGACAAACCGGCATCGGCACCCGCATCTTTTGCGCGTTGGGTGAGGTAAATGGCTTCCTTGGTGGAATTAGCACCAGTGCCGGCAATAATGGGGATGCGCCCTGCTGAATGGGCAACCGCAATTTCAATCAGCTGGCAATGCTCATCAACATCGACCGTTGGCGACTCACCCGTTGTTCCAACGACAACGATGGCATCCGTCTTTTCGCGAATATGGAAATCGACCAGGTTGCGAAACGCTTCCAGATCAAGCGAACCATCTTCTTGCATGGGAGTAACAATGGCGACTATCGAACCGGTGATCATCAGTAAACCATCCTTGAAAATGGCAAAACTACGACGTTAAACAGAATGTAGGAAATCAGCCACCTTGAATACCGGTAGTCTTTCCCGAAAACCCCACTATTCTAGCCGAAGATTAGATTTCAGCGAGCGCCCGCAGGTGGGCAGTAACGCTTCTGGCCAATGCAGACATCACGTACCCGCCCTCCAGCATCGAGACAATACGGCCATTCGCATGCCGCACCGCAACATCCCGTAACTGGGTGGTGACCCAGGCATAGTCCTTTTCAAAAAGTTTCATGCCACCCATATCATCTTCATAATGGGCATCAAAACCCGCGGAGATGAAAATCATCTGGGGTTTGAACTCATCCAGACGCGGTATCCATGACTCCAGAACAGCAGCCTGTAGTTCTTCACCACCTGACCCACCGGGCAGGGGCACATTGACCATGTTGGCGGCCGGCTTGTCGGTTCCAGAATAAGGGTAAAACGGATGCTGGAAAATGCTGCACATAAGAATCCGCTCGTCACCGGCACAGATATTCTCGGTGCCATTGCCGTGGTGGACATCAAAATCAATGATGGCAACGCGTTCGAGTTTATGGTGCGTTAAGGCGTAATGAGCGGCAATGGCAATATTATTGAAAAAGCAGAACCCCATGGGCGTTTCGCGTTCGCAATGGTGGCCAGGCGGACGAATGGCACAGAATGCATTCTCAGCCTTCTTTTCCATGAGCATATCGACGGCCAGGATGCCCGCCCCGGCAGAGCGCAGCGCCGCCTGCCAGGTATGGGGGTTCATCGCAGTATCCGGATCAAGATGGGCGATACCGAAAGCCGGCGACGTATCTTTGACCTTTTTGACGTGCGAGGCTGGATGCACGAGCATCAATTGCTCCAGCGTTGCCAACGGCGCATCGTAATGAGTGAAATACATATCGATCCCCTGAGCAATGAGGTGATCGTTAATAGCCGTGAGCCGACCCGGTGCTTCCGGATGGAGGTCACCCATGTCGTGTTTAAGACAATCCGGATGTGTAATAAACGCGGTACTCATAAACCCTACCCCTCCCCCTGGCGCATAAAAACGCCCTGCCCATGCTGACACATGGGATCTGATTATTTTTAACAATTATCTGCCCATTCGGGCGGGGGTTCAAGGGCATGAGACGAAGCACGGTAAATGTGAAAAAATGTGGGTCAATTTAAAAAGCGCTCCCCTATGACACGCACTTATCACAGCGCATTGCATTGTTTACGCGCCTCCATTGTTCCATTGGTTTGTCTTCTCATCGGTGGATTAGCACTACCGATAGACGCTGTAGCTAAAACCAAAGCTAAAAAAGCGCCTGTAGAAGCAAAGCAACCATTGATGTCGAGCAACCCCGATGTACAGCAATTCATTGCCGACATGCAGGAACGCCACGGCTTTGATAGTGCATCGCTCACCAGCATATTCGACCAACAGCGGCCAGATAATCGGGTCGTGCGCATCATGGCACCTGCGCCAGCTCAACTCACGCCCAACTGGACAGCCTATCGTAGCCGCTTCGTGAACCAGCGCAGAATCAATCGCGGCATTGATTTCTGGGATACCTATTCTGACCAATTAACCCGGGCTGAGAAACAATTTGGGGTACCTGCCGAAATCATCGTGGCCATTATTGGTGTCGAAACTGAATACGGTCGCAACATGGGCAGCTTCAGCGTATTGAATGCCCTCGCCACAATCGGCTTTTACGGAGAGCGTCGGCGCGAGTTTTTCCAGTCTGAGCTCGAGCAATATCTGTTACTCGCCCGGGAAAATCAGCTTGATCTGGCCAACACCAAAGGATCTTTTGCTGGCGCCATGGGCATTCCGCAATTTATGCCCAGCAGTCAGCGTCGTTGGGGCGTTGATTTTGATGGCGATGGCCGTATTGATCTCAGACAAAGCCCGACCGACGCGATTGGTAGTGTCGGTAACTTCCTCAAATCACACGGCTGGCAAACAGGTCAGATTGCTGTGATTCCAGTGGTTGCACCGAATCCGTTACCCGGCACCTTTGAAAAGGTCGACATCAAACCTGGCATAAGTCTTGAAGCCTATCAAAAGGCCGGCTTCACATTTAGCAGCACGCTCCGGGATGACACACTGGCAACACTGGTCAGTCTATCCACACCCAATCAGGCAACAGACTATTGGCTGGGGTTACAGAACTATTATGTGATCACTCGGTATAACCGTTCTGCAGCGTATGCCATGTCGGTTATTGACCTTGGCACTGCCATTCGCGAGGCACGCGGCACGCAGACCCATGCCCCTTTGGCCCGCAACGACTCAGAGTAAAGAATCGGGCGTCAATCGACGCCCCCGAACAATGCCCTGGAGGCGGACCAAGGCTTCTGACTGGATCTGCCGCACGCGCTCTCTGGTTAAATCCAAATCAGCCGCAATAGCCTCTAGCGTTTCCGGCTCGCCACCGCGCAAGCCATAACGTCGCTCAATGACCTGTCGCTGTCGTTCCGGCAGCATATCTACCCAGGCCAGCAACAAGGTGACTGATTCCGAGTTCGCTAAAGACTCATGCGGGTCGTCCCCCTGCTCATCTGGCATTAGCTCACCCAGGATATGCGTCGAACCCGTGTCAACCGGTTGATCGAGCGATCGTGTCTGCTCACTTCGTTGCAGCAACGTTTTAATCTCATCACAGGGTCTACCCATCAAACCTGCGAGTTCTTCTAGCGAGGGTTCCCTGGCTTGCTTGGCTGCAAATTGCCGACGCTGTCGGTAAAGGCCATTGATCTCCCGAACCAGATGTACCGGCAAGCGGACCAACCGTCCCTGATTGATCAACGCCCGCTCAACATTTTGCCGAATCCACCACGAAGCATAGGTCGAAAACCTAAAGCCGCGCTCCGGATCAAATTTATCCAGTGCATGCATCAGCCCGAGATTGCCTTCTTCAATCAAATCCAGCAAAGGCAATCCACGGTTCATATAGCGCCGAGCAATTGAGACCACCAACCTAAGATTACGCTCAACCATTTCCTGCCGCGCGGCAAAATCACCCTGCTTGACCCGTCGCGCCAGTTCCAACTCTTCGGCTGCCGTCAATAAGGCGCGCGCACCTATTTCATTGAGATAGGTTTGTGTCACATCCGCTGCAAACCGGTCTGCACCGGATTCATCCTGCACCGCTTCAACGGCAACCTCTTCACCATCTAATGGTAGGGCTTCAAGCACCTCGGCAAGCAATTGCAAATCATCATCCGCCGGTTCTTCCTGAAAAGACACTGCCCCCGGCGCTGCGCCCGAGTCAAGATTTATGCTCTCGTCATTGTGCTCTGCCACACTACCGGAACGCTCATCGTGTAACTGACGTTCCGGTGTGTGTGGCATTTTAGGTGCCGCGCTGGTTCAGGAACTTCATCGGATCCACCGGCTTACCCTGACGCCGGACCTCAAAGTGCAACATCGCCGTATCCGCATCACTATCGCCCATATCAGCAATACGCTGTCCGCGTTTGACCGTCTCACCCTCTTTAACAAGAATTTTACTGTTATGTGCGTAGGCCGTCAGATAGTTGCCATCGTGTTTGATAATCACCAGATTGCCGTAGCCACGCAAACCGGATCCTGCATAAACGACTTTGCCCTCTGCTGCCGCATCAACCGGCTCACCCATCTTGCCAGCGATATTAATGCCCTTATTAGAGGACTCATTAAAGCCAGCAATAACTTTCCCCTTGGCTGGCCAGGCAAACTTGACCCCGTCAGCCATGGCGGCAGAGGTTGCCGCTGATGTGCTTGGCATGTCTTCAACCGGTTTTTTACTCACCGCAGTCGCTGGCTTATCTGTGTTACCCGACTTGTCCGCTGGCTTTGCCACAGCATTTGCAGTCGTGCCAGCTGACGGAGATTTCTTCATGCCCTTGGTTGTAGATCGCCTGACGCAAAGCGTGCGATCCAGCTGAATGATATTAGGATTAGCCAACTGATTCATTGCAGCCACATCACGGTAATCAGCACCGGCATCCAGTGCGATACCAATCAGGGTGTCACCCTTGCGCACCGTCCACGTCTGTGTACAGTCTTTGGGCAACGGCGGATAAGGCGAGACCGAAGCGGATTTACCATCATCTACCGGTGCTTTCGAAAGCGAGGTGCACCCTGCCAGCATTGCTACCAGCACAGCCCCCATCAACCCAATTTTATTTACAGACTGCGTCATTCAACACCCGGTAACATCGGGACAAATTTCACGGGCTCCATCAACTGCTCGTTCCAACCTGTCTCTGTTCTTTCAATAACCAACATACGCTGAATCGCGGCATCGGTTGATGCGCCAAAAGGCAGAACCATTCTGCCACCAACTGCCATTTGCTGTAAGAGGGCTTCAGGTACTTTAGGCGCTGCTGCCGCAAGAATAATCGAATCAAATGGTGCAACCTCAGGAATACCCAGGTAACCATCTCCATGCTTGAGGCGCACATTAAAACATTTGATAGCGCGAAGATTAATCTTGGCACGCTCGATAAGACCGGCTAGCCGCTCGATCGAATAGACTTCTTTGGTCAACCCAGCAAGCACGGATGCCTGATAACCGCAGCCGGTACCGATCTCAAGGGTTTTACCCAACGGCCGATCGCCCGCTCTGAGGCACTCGATCATCCTAGCAACAATAAAGGGTTGTGAAATTGTCTGTCCCTGGCCTAAGGGCAATGCCGTATCTTCATAGGCTCGATGTGCAAAAGCCTCATCGACAAACAGGTGTCGCTCGACTTTGTTAATCGCTGAGAGCACGCCTTTGTCTTTGATCCCCTGCTGTTGGAGACGTTCAACCATGCGCGCCCTTGTACGAGCCGAGGTCATACCTTGACCAAGTGCAGCACGACTCATTAATTAACCCAACCAGCCACGAACCGCATCGAGTTGATCAGTATGGGTCAGATCAAGTCGCAATGGGGTGATAGAAACATAACCCATCTCTACCGCATGAAAATCAGTGCCCGGCCCTGCATCTTGTGCAGCTCCCGCTGGCCCAACCCAGTAAACCGTTTCACCGCGGGGATTAACTGCACGGATAACAGGCTCCGCTTTATGACGTTTACCCAAACGCGTAACGCGCATGCCGGCCAATTGGTCAAAAGGCACATCGGGCACATTAACATTAAGCAACACCGGTTGCCCCACCGGACGTTTTATGAGTTTCTCGGCAAGTACCCGGGCAACCTGGCCAGCTGTATCAAAATGCCGACCTTCTTTCCCTACCAGCGACACGGCCATTGCCGGCACACCGAGCAGAAACCCTTCTGTGGCGGCAGCTACGGTACCCGAATAAACGGTGTCGTCGCCCATGTTGGCGCCATGATTGATGCCCGAGACTACCAGATCTGGCAACGTGTCGATAAGGCCTGTTACAGCCAGATGCACGCAATCCGTTGGCGTGCCATTCACAAAACGGAAGCCATTAGGTGCCGTGCGTAAAGTCAGCGGTCGATCCAGCGTCAACGAATTACTCGCACCACTTCTATCCCGCTCGGGAGCCACAACTTCTAACTTACCCAACGACAATAAGGACTGATGGAGCACGCCCAATCCAGTCGCAAAATAACCATCGTCGTTCGAAAGAAGAATGTTCATGAGCACCTCGTTTAGGCTGTAAGGATAACCCAAAGGGCTGAGTAATTCTCATACGAACGCCCAAAAGAAAAACGGGGTCGATTACTCGACCCCGTTTTTACTTGCAGACCGCCTTAGCGAATCAGCAGGCTATCCAGCGAACGACCCTGGTTCAGTGCATTTTGCACCCACAGCGGCTTACGGCCACGGCCGGTCCAGGTTTCTGCGCTGTTCGACGGATTAGCGTACTTCGGCGCTACCGGCTTACGTGCACCACCCGACGACTTACGTGGCTTCTTGGTGCCTGCCAGCTCTTCCAGCGAATAACCATGCTCACGAGCAATGGCCTTGAGTTTTTCAATCGCTGCTTCACGAGCCGCATTTGAAACTTCTTCCGTGCGGCGCTTGATTTCAGCTGGAATCTTTTTGAGCAAATCTTTTAATTGCTCTACATTCAGTGTCGACAGATCCATAATTAACTCCAAAATAGGCTTTGTTTAAATTAACTGGTTCGAATCAGAATAACTCGATTGCAGATATATTAATATCCAAATTAACGGGAATCAAGTCTATTTTTATTACAAGAAACTTTAAGGAATAAAAAAACCGGCTTGCATACGCAAAACCGGTTTAATTAATACAGCTTAATATAGCCAAATAAATGGTCGGCGTGACAGGATTCGAACCTGCGACCCCTAGTCCCCCAGACTAGTGCGCTACCAGGCTGCGCTACACGCCGACAAGCCCGACATTTTACGACATGGGGCTTTTTTACTCAATCTTCAGACAACAAACAAATCAGAATTAGATACGCAACAAATCAATAATTTCGCCAAGCACGGCCCTCAAATCAGTTGGCGCGCCAACAGTATTGGCCGAAGGTGCCACTGCATTATGCCCAGGGTGGCTTAATTGATTACGTGCACCATGGATCGTATAACCCTGATCATAGAGAAGCTCACGTATACGGCGTACCAGCAGCACTTCGTGATGTTGGTAATAGCGTCTATTACCACGGCGCTTGAGTGGCTTAAGCTGTGTAAACTCCTGCTCCCAATAACGCAGCACATGGGCTTTTACACCGCATAGGTCACTGACTTCACCAATGGTGAAGTAACGCTTGGCAGGAATCGGTGGCAGGGCCGAGCTTGGTGCTTCAGGCGCCGTATCGACCACAGACTGGCTGAACAAATCAGACATAAGAGCGGACGCCTAAATTAGTGACGTGCGGTTTTCTGAACGCGCTCGACTTCATCCTTCAGCTTCTGGCTCGGGTGGAAGGTCACCACACGGCGTGCTGTAATGGGAATTTCTTCCCCGGTTTTCGGGTTACGACCAGGACGCTGTGGTTTGTCACGCAACTGAAAGTTGCCAAAGCCAGACAGCTTGACCCATTGGCCAGCGCTTAGGGTGTCGGCAATCTCAATGAAGAAGGCCTCTACCATATCCTTCGATTCGCGCTTGTTCAGACCGAGATTCTCAAAGAGGATGTCGGAAACTTCGGCCTTGGTGAGTGTCGTCATGATGCAATACTTTCGAGAAAACAAAGGACAGGCGACGATGGTCGCTTATCAATAGTAATTTTAGCTGAATATCAGGTTCGCAAGGTTGCGCCGGCTTGAGTCAGCTGGCCCAGCAAATGGGTCATAACTGCTTCAACCTTTTGATCTTCAAGGGTTGCTTGAGTATCCTGCAACGTAAAGCGGAAGGCAAGGCTTTTTGAACCTTCCGGCACACCTTTGCCCTGATACTGGTCAAAAAGGTTCACCGAACGGAGCACATCCGGGGCTTTCTTCCAGAGTAAATCGATCAGCGTCTGCGCCGGCAACTTGGCATCCACCAGCACTGCAAGGTCACGTACAACCGCCTGGAAAGAAGAGACTGGCTCATACACAGATACCTTGGCTGGTGTCAGAGCGTCAATATCCAGCTCAAAAAGCACGGGCGCCGACTCCAGTTCATACTTCTGGACCCAACGCGGATGCAATTCCCCAATCCAGCCAATCGGCTGGTTATCACGCAATACACGGGCACTACGTCCCGGATGAAAAGCCGGATGCACAGCCGCCTCAAAACGCAGTGGCTGCGCCGGGCTCAGCGCTTCAACATCAGCTTTAACATCATAGAAATCAACAGCACGTGTTGGCACAGCCCATTGTTCCGGTGCAGCACCACCCCATCCTAGGCCAGCGATGCGCAGCGTCTGAAGATAACCATCAACCTGGCCGGCTTCTGTAGCCTGCTGGCGCTCGAATACACGACCACTTTCAAAGATCCGTAAACGGGGCTGCCGACGTCGCTGGTTATTGATCAACGTATTAATCAACCCACCGATCAGCGACGAACGCATCACGGAGAGATGACTGGCAATAGGATTAGCCAATTCAACCGGCGCGGCATTCGCTGCAAAATCTGTTTCCCAGGTTTCTGGCGTAAATGCCAGATTGATCACTTCCTGATAGCCGCGTTCCACCAGCGTACCGCGCAAGGCATCTACTGGGCGCGACATCTCGGTCTGGCCGCGCATAGTCATCGGGCCAATTGGCGGTTTGGCAGGAATATGGTCGTAGCCAATAACGCGCGCAACTTCTTCGATCAAGTCTTCTTCAATCGACAAATCATGTCGCCAGCTTGGCGGCACAATTTCAAGCCCGGCTTCAACTGGCTTTGGCTGAAATCCCAAGCCATTAAAGATCTTGGTGATCTCATCATCCGATGGGGCTATACCCAGCACCTTACGAACACGTGCAAAACGTACTTTAACGGCCGGACGCGCTGGCAGCTGAGTCACCTGATCCACCACGGGACCCGCCTCACCACCACAGATTTCCAGAATGAGCTGTGTAATACGCGCCACGCCGGTTACGGTGTCGGCAAAATCCACACCCCGTTCAAACCGATGCCCAGCATCCGTGTTCAACGTTAACCAACGGCTACGTCCCTGGATTGCCGCTGGGTGCCAGTAAGCCGCCTCAACAAACACATCCTTGGTGGTGTCGGTACATGCCGTGCGCTCGCCGCCCATAATGCCGGCCAGACTAATGGCGCCACCCTCATCTGCAATAACACCATAACGGTGATCCAGTGTTACTTCCTCGCCACCCAGCAAGGTCAGCTTTTCCTGATCATTCGCCCAACGTACTGTAAGCCCACCTTGTACGGTACCCAGATCAAAAATATGATTCGGACGATTAAGTTCCAGCATCACGTAATTGGAAATATCAACCAAGGCACTAATGGAACGCAAACCGGAGCGTTCAAGACACTGTTTCATCCATGCAGGCGTTTGCGCCTGAGCATTAACGCCCTTGATCACGCGACCCGTAAAACGACCACAGAGATCCGCGGCATTAATGGCTACCGGCAACGTTGCCTGATGTGACGCTTCAATTGTTTTAACCACAGGCAACATCACAATCGCCCCGGTCAACGCAGATACCTCGCGCGCCAGGCCAAGCATCCCCAGACAATCTGGGCGATTCGGCGTCAGCTTCAGCTCAAGACAAATGTCATCCAGGCCCAGCAATTCGCGTAGCGACGTCCCCGGTTTGGCCTCTGCATCCAGAATCATCAGGCCATCACTTTCCTTGGCCATGCCTAGTTCTACAGCGGCACACAGCATACCGGCGGAGGGCACACCGCGCACCTTGGCTTCTTTGATCTTGAAGTCGCCTGGTAGCACGGCGCCCGGCAAAGCGCACGGTACTTTCAGTCCAGCGGCAACATTACTCGCACCACACACGATCTGGCGTGGCGTACCTTCACCGGCATCCACTTCGCAGACATTCAGACGATCTGCGTCCGGATGCTTGGTAACGGATAGCACATGGCACACCACCACATTGTTAAACGGCGGCGCCACAGGCCCACGCTCTTCAACTTCCAGACCTGCCATGGTTAACAGTTCAGCCAACGCTTCCGAAGATAAATCCGGATTAACGAATTGGCGCAGCCAGGATTCCGAGAATTTCATGCTTGAAGTCTTTCGCTAAAACTCGACGTTGAACAACGTGCCACTCAGGCAGCAAACTGGTTCAGGAAACGAACATCGCCTTCGAAAAACAGGCGCAAGTCATTAATGCCATAACGCAGCATCGTCAAACGATCCGGGCCCATACCAAAGGCAAAGCCGACGTAGCGTTCAGGATCGATACCTGCTTCAGCCAGCACATTCGGATGCACCATGCCGCACCCGGCCACTTCCAGCCAACGACCCTTCAGCGGACCTTCACCGAAAGCCACATCGATTTCGGCTGAGGGCTCGGTAAACGGAAAGAAAGACGGACGGAAGCGCACTTCCAACGCATCGGTTTCAAAGAACTGATGCAAAAAGTCAATCATCACGCCCTTGAGGCCTGAGAAGGTAACGTGCTCACCCACCCAGAGCCCTTCCACCTGATGAAACATCGGCGAATGGGTCGCATCGGAATCAACGCGATACACGCGACCCGGCGCAATAATGCGAATCTCGGGCATGCCTTCCTTGCCACCATAAGTCGCCACATGATTCTGCATATAGCGCGCCTGAATCGGGCTGGTATGGGTACGCAACAGCACATCCTGCTGCACATTACCTTGTGCATCTTTCAGATAAAAGGTGTCGTGCATGGAACGCGCCGGGTGGTCGTCTGGCGTATTGAGCGCAGTGAAATTGAAATAGTCCGTTTCAATTTCCGGACCCTCTGCCACCGAAAATCCCATCGAGGCAAACAGCCCTTCAATACGCTGCAAACTGCGCGTTACCGGGTGCAAACCACCGCGATCCATGCCACGACCCGACAGCGTTACATCCAAAGCTTCCTCAGCCAGACGCGCTGCCAACTGCTCTTCTTTAAGTGCATCTCGCCGCGCATTAATCGCCGCTTCAACCTGCACCTTAATCTTGTTGATACGGCCACCGGCCTCTTTACGTTCTTCAACCGGTAGGCTCACCAAACCCTTGAGGGCCTCTGTGACGATACCCGTTTTGCCCAGGTAACGCGCTTTGGTCACTTCCAGGGCATCACCGTCCTTGATGGCGGCCAGCGCTTCCGATAACTCGGACAGGAGGGCTTCAGAATTCAGCGACGACATAAACACCTCTGATAAATCGGTCAGAACATCAGTAAAAACCAGCGGATTTTGTATGGCTGACTTTTACTGATGATCCGAAAAAAAAGGAGGCGCAACGCCTCCTTTTTCGGATTGCTTGGCGATTACAGGCCGAGGCTTGCCTTGGCTTGGTTTGCAAGCTGGGCAAATGCCGGCTTGTCAAACACGGCCAGATCAGCCAGAACCTTGCGATCAACTTCGATCGAAGCCTTCTTCAGACCGTTCATGAAACGGCTGTAGGTCAGACCCAGTTCGCGCGAAGCGGCGTTGATACGTGCAATCCACAGGGTGCGGAACTGACGCTTACGCTGACGACGGTCACGGTACTGGTACTGACCGGCCTTCATCACCGCTTGCTTGGCAATACGGTATACATTCTTACGACGGCCACGGTAACCCTTGGCCAGCTTCAAAACTTTCTGGTGGCGAGCGCGCGCCGTTACACCACGTTTAACGCGAGGCATAGTCTATTCTCCTTAAGCGTAGGGCATCATGGCTCGGATCGATGCAACATCCGAGGCATTAACGGTTTCCGGACCACGGAGCTGACGCTTGGACTTGGTCGTCTTCTTGGTCAGAATGTGGCGCTTGAATGCGTGGCCGCGCTTGATGCTGCCGCTGCCACGAACGCGGAAACGCTTTGCTGCGCCGCTCTTCGTCTTCATTTTGGGCATGTATATGCTCCTTTATGTCATGTCACCAGGTGGTTTCCGGCGGAAACTCTTGCTAACCCGATGCCACTTGTAATGACCCGGCTGCTTGCGCAACCCGATCAATCCTGCAGAAAACCGCTACCGCTTATGCAGCAGCCGTTTCCTTCTGTTCTTCTTTCGCCTTAGGTTTGGCAGCTGCAGGGGCCTTTTTGACCGGTGCAATCACCATCACCATCTGACGACCTTCCATCTTCGGCATCTGTTCAACAGAACCGATTTCTTCCAGATCCGCCTTGACGCGTTCCAGCTGACGCATCCCGAATTCCTGATGCGACAGTTCGCGACCGCGGAAGCGTAAAGTCACTTTAACCTTATCGCCTTCACCCAGGAAGCGCACCATGTTGCGCATCTTGATCTGGTAGTCGTTTTCGTCCGTACCGGGTCGCAGCTTGATTTCCTTAACCTGAACCTGCTTCTGCTTCAGCTTGGCTTCGTGCTGACGCTTGGCTTCCTGGTACTTGAACTTGCCGTAATCCATGATTCGGCAGACCGGTGGCGAAGCCGTCGGTGCAATTTCAACCAGATCCAGTTCGGCTTCTTCAGCCTGTGCCAGCGCGTCACGAATGGCAACCACGCCCAGCTGTTCGCCTTCGGGTCCCAGCAGGCGTACCTGCGGGGTCGTGATTTCCTCATTGAGGCGGTTCGACTTCGGAAGAGCTATGACCAGTACTCCTTAATTCAATAAAAAAACGAACCGCGCTTACCGGTAGGCAGCAACGTCTTCTTTCAGACGCTCGATCAGCTCTGTTACAGGCATTTGCCCCAGATCCTGACCCCCACGGGTACGCACGGCCACGAGACCGGCTTCTTTTTCCTTGTCGCCGACGACAAGTTGGTAAGGCAGCCGGTTAACGCTATGTTCCCGAATTTTATAGGTAATTTTCTCATTACGCAAATCGGCCTCTGCCCGGAAACCGGCAGCATGCAGCTGATTCACCACATCTTCGGCGTAATCGGCCTGTTTTTCCGAGATATTGAGCACAACGGCCTGAATTGGCGCCAACCAGGTCGGCAATGCGCCCGAGTGATTTTCGATCAGAATGCCGATAAATCGCTCGAGAGACCCCAGGATCGCCCGATGTAACATCACCGGCACACGGCGGCTATTGTCTTCGGCCACATACTCGGCACCCAGACGGCCCGGCATCGAGAAATCCACCTGCATGGTGCCACACTGCCAAGAGCGGCCAATGGCATCCTTGATGTGGAATTCAATTTTCGGGCCGTAGAAGGCACCTTCGCCAGGCAACTCGGTCCATTCCAGACCTGAGGCACGCAAACCTGCACGCAGGGCGGCTTCTGCCTTGTCCCAGATTTCATCCGACCCGACACGGCCTTCCGGACGTAGTGCCAGCTTAACGGCCACTTCGGTAAAACCGAAATCGGCATACACCTGCTTAACCAGGGCATTAAAGGCCGTTACTTCCGCTTCGATCTGGTCTTCCGTACAGAAAACGTGGCCGTCATCTTGCACGAAACCACGCACACGCATCAGGCCATGCAAGGCACCCGATGATTCATTGCGGTGGCACGAACCGAACTCGCCATAGCGCAGTGGCAACTCACGATACGAGCGCATGCCGGCATTGAACACCTGCACATGACCCGGGCAGTTCATCGGCTTCAGTGCGTAATGACGCTTTTCCGACTCGGTCGTGAACATGTTCTCGTGATAGTGATCCCAGTGCCCCGACTTTTCCCACAGGGAACGATCCAGAATCTGCGGGCAACGCACTTCCTGATAGCCATTGTCACGGTAAACGCGACGCATGTACTGCTCCACTTCCTGCCAGACAGCCCAGCCCTTGGGGTGCCAGAACACGAGGCCAGGTGCTTCGTCCTGCATGTGAAACAGATCCAGCGAGCGACCCAGACGGCGGTGGTCACGCTTTTCGGCCTCTTCCAGCATGTGGAGGTAGCCATCGAGATCTTCTTTTTTCGCCCAAGCCGTGCCGTACACCCGCTGCAGCTGTTCATTCTTAGGGTCACCGCGCCAGTAGGCACCGGCAATCTTCATCAGTTTGAAGTGCTTGAGCTTGCCGGTCGACGGCACGTGCGGGCCACGGCAAAGGTCGATGAAGTCGCCTTCGCGATACAGGGAGACGTCCTGATCCTGCGGAATTGCCGCAATCAACTCGGCCTTGTAACGCTCGCCCTGCCCTTCGAAGAACTTCACGGCATCGTCACGCGACCAGACTTCACGGGTCACCGGAATGTCCTTTTTGGCCAGCTCGGCCATGCGCTTTTCAATCGCAGCCAGATCTTCAGGCGTAAATGGGCGCGAATAGGCGAAGTCGTAATAGAAGCCATTTTCTACGGTTGGCCCAATGGTGACTTGCGCTTCGGGATACAGTTCTTTTACCGCGTAGGCCAGCAAATGTGCCGTTGAGTGACGGATCAGCTCCAGGCCTTCCGGGTCTTTATCCGTAATGATGGCCAGTGGCGAATCGGTTTCGATCACGTAGCTGGTATCTACCAACTTATCGTCAATGCGGCCACCTAAAGCAGCACGCGCCAGCCCGGCACCAATACTGGCAGCAACATCCAGCACGCTAACCGGCTGGGGATATTCACGCTTGGAACCGTCAGGCAAGGTAATGACTGGCATCTTGGACTCGCGTACAAAAAGAAGACAACAAAAAAGCCAGAGCAGCTAGCCGGGGTCGCTTTGATTGCGATATTCGGCGAATCTGACACTGGCTTCAGTTCTGAATTCGTTGGTAGGCGCGATTGGACTCGAACCAACGACCCCCACCATGTCAAGGTGGTGCTCTAACCAGCTGAGCTACGCGCCTACTGCAAGGAGCAGGACTATACCGATATCCCGGCTTTTTTGCAAGATACCCGCGTGCGGTAACTTAACTGGCAACCAATGTCAGCTTTGCCACCCCCAAGCCCAGCCAGATCAATAACAGCAAAATAAAAAGCACCGCATCTTTTACGGCGCCAGAGACAGTTGGCATAAGCCTATCGCTACACGCTCGTACCGGCTTCAACAGAAAATCGAACATACGGATCACTGCGTTATCTGCGCCATAACGGCCAGCAAGCAGCAGCAAGGCCGTACGCCCGATCAAAAGCCAGAGCACTAACTCCAGGAGCCCACGGATCGCTACGATAACCGCGAGCTGACTCATTGTTCATCAACACCGAACTGACGATCCAACCGGTTCATCAGAAAAGCATACAAACCAATCAGCACAAGATAAACGATCAACGAACCCTGAGCGGCCATGAAATAACCCAGAGGCAAGCCAAGGAATGTGAACTGATTCAGCGCTACTGAAAAGAAAGTCACCACGAACGTCACGAGAAACCACACAACGAGCAAAAACCCGGTGAGCCAGAGCGTTTTCTGCCAGTAGCGTTTTTGCTGCAATCGTAATGGCGTCAAATCAGACATCCGTCGTTCTCCCTGACGTTTCTGCCCGGTTGTACAAAATTCGCGGATAACGCAAACGTTCGATAAATTGCTGGCTTTCTGGACCGGGCGGTTTAGTAAAGAGACTAACGATGACATTCATCACAAAACCAACGGGCACACCAAAGACACCTGCCGCCGCAGCATCAATCCCAAACCAGGGGTTCATCCCAATGCCATACCAACCCAATAGCGGGATACTGTCGAATTTCACCCGGGCGATATAAAACACGGTTACTGCAAGGCCTGCAACCATGCCAGCCAACGCCCCCGCCCTATTGGCGCGCGGCCAGAACACACCCAGCACCAGCGCAGGAAAAAGCGCTGAACCAGCAATCGAAAAAGCCCAGGCAACCATATCAACAATAGAAGCCGGTCGCTGTACCGCAATAGACGCTGCAAGAATTGCCACAGCGACCATCACGGATTTAGAAACAATCAATCGCCAAGAGGAAGACGCATCAGGTCTGAGCATCTTGAAATAAATATCGTGTGATAGCGCAGAGGTAATAGAAAGCAACAAGCCCTCAGCTGTTGAAAGCGCTGCGGCCAAACCACCAGCAGCAACCATCCCAGATATTACATAGGGCAAACCGGCAATCTCAGGTGTTGCCAGAACAATGACATCCGGACTAATCGTTAATTCTGCCCACTGCAACAGATGGTCATTATTGATGTCATCAACAGACACCAAACCGATCTTGGTCCACGCATTGATCCAGGCAGGCAAAGACTCTACGGGAACACCTATCGTATGCTGCAACACCTCTAATTTCACGAAGACCGCATAGGCTGGCGCCAGCAAATATACAAGCGCAACAAAAAATAATGACCAGAATACAGATCGGCGCGCCTGGCTCACACTGGCGATACTGTAGTAACGCATCAGCAAGTGCGGCAATGATGCCGTACCAATCGTTAAGCAGAAGACAAGGGCCAAAAAGTTGGCACGACTCTGACCATCATCAGGCAATGCAAAAGGCTCTATGTCAGAAACCGGCACGGTTGAACGATGCAACGCATCTTTTAAATCATTGCGCCATTTAGCATGGGCTAATTGCGGTGTTGCAGGAAGCGCGCGACGCTCTCGTTCAAGTAAAACAATATCGCGTACGGAGGCGCCTGATGCTTTCATGTTTTCTATCTGGTCGCCCAGACGCTTACGTTCATCAATTAGAGAGCCCGGCAGTGTGTCTATCTGTTGTTCCAAGCGCTTCGCACGATCTGCATAAAGGGCACGAACGGCCACCTCTTCAGGGCGATTGAACACCTCGCTCTCAACGTCTACGAGTTGATGCATGGCTTTGGCATAGAGTACTGGCGGTGCAGGAATTCCGGTACGGTCGAAGGCCAGAATCGTAATCGGGGTAATGTATGCGATCAGGAGAATCACATACTGTGCAGCCTGGGCATGCATGAGTGCACGCATACCCCCTAGAAAGCTACACACCAGCACACCCGCTAAACCCAAATAAACGCCAATTTCAAACTGAAGCGTAATAAACCGACTCGTAATAAGACCCACGCCATAAACCTGCGCCACCACATAAACAAGTGAGGCAAGAATAACTGCCACGGCACCAATCAATCGAATCGTATGCCCGCCATATCGGGTTGCCAAAAAGTCTGGCAATGTGAACTGACCAAACTTTCTGAGATACGGTGCCATTAAAAGCGCAAGCAGCACATAACCGCCGGTCCAACCAATCACAAACGCCAGACCCTGATAGCCTGATTGGTAGAGGGCGCCAGCCAGGCCAATAAAAGAAGCCGCGGAAAGCCAGTCTGTCCCGGATGACATGCCCGAATACAAAGCGGGCACGCGGCGACCTGCCACAAAATATTCGGCGATATCCGATGTGCGAGTAAACAGTCCTACAAGTGAAAACACCAACAGCGTCAGAAACAGAAAGGTATAACCAATCCAGCGCTGACTCATCCCACGCTGCTCCAACCAGGCCAGCACTAGAACTGTGAGCGTAAAACCCACAGCAAATAGGGCAACGAAGAGTGCGGGCCCGTATTCGCCGAGAATCAGCCTCAGACGATTGGACATCAAATACTCGTCATA
>JACCDV011106163.1_pt1 | contig 22878 bp, 18 predicted proteins | sample 7446131 | NCBI WGS metagenome assembly JACCDV01 (sample SAMN15323448, study PRJNA562643) | freshwater metagenome | isolation source: river surface water | place: USA:Blue River Watershed | collected 2017-08-17
AGACACTATCCTAAAAAGTGTGTAAGTTAAAAATAATGGGGTTTGACTTTTTAATTAAAGTTGAACCCTTTTTTCAAATATAGTTAAGAACTGGTTGAGAATTAATCCCCAATTTTTGATTGGCATTGACCATTTTTTGGTTGCTTCTCTAAGAGCCAAATATACGGATTTTAAAACAGCATCATCTGTAGGGAAAGATAATTTATTTTTGGTGTATTTTCTAATCTTACCATTTAGATTTTCAATTAGATTTGTAGTGTAAATTATTTTCCTAATTTCTATGGGGAAGTCAAAAAATACAGTTAGTTCTTCCCGGTTTTCTTCCCAAGATTTTATGGCATAAGGATATTTATGATTCCATTTATTTGCAAAATCTTCTAAAGCCCCTTTGGCAGCTTGTTTAGTTGGAGCATCATAAATTTGCTTCATGTCTTTTGAAAACTCCTTCTTGTCCTTCCAAACCACATAACGAGCAGAATTCCTAATTTGATGAACTACACAGATTTGAGTTTGTGATTCTGGGAATACATTTTTAATGGTTTGTGTAAACCCATTTAGATTATCAGTTGCTGTAATTAAGATATCTTCAACACCTCTGGCTTTTAAATCAGTTAATACACCTAACCAAAAACTAGCACTTTCATTCTTTCCTAACCACATACCAAGAACTTCTTTTTTACCATCTCTATTAAGACCAACAGCTAAATAAATTGTTTTATTTATAACCTTTGAACTTTCACGAACTTTAAACACGATACCATCCATCCAAACAATTAAATAAACAGCGTCTAATGGACGATTTTGCCAAGCTATAATATCATTGGCTACTGATTCTGTTATACGTGATATCGTTGATGTAGAAATGTCAAAATTATATACTTCTCTAATCTGTTCTTCAATATCACTAACACTCATTCCTTTGGCATATAAGGAGACAATTACGTTCTCTAATCCATCTACCATATTTTGCCGTTTAGGAACAATCATAGGATTAAAAGAAGATTCTCTGTCTCTAGGAACTTGAATTTCTGATTCTCCAAAAGAAGTTTTTACTTTTTTATTAGAATAACCATTCCTAGAATTGGATACAATTGATTTTTCGTGTTTGTCATAACCCAAATGAGCATCTAACTCGCCATTTAAGATAGCTTCTAATCCACGCTTTTGTAGTTGAGCAAGAAAACCATTAAGGTCTTCTCCTGTTTTGAATTGTTTTAAGAATTCATCCGATAATAAATCTTCTTTTTTCATAAGAATGTGTAAATTTTAAAATTAAACAAAAAAATAATGGGGTTTTAAAACCCCATTATTTTTTCTACTTACACAGTTTATGTTATAGTACCTTTATTTATAACAAACCGGAATAATTTCTCCTTTTGCTAAACAATATTTCTCTACTAATTCAGGAGCAATTGTTTTGGTGTAATCTACCTCGTCAACTTTAAAACCAATGCTTCTCAGTTTATCAAAGTAATCTCTTCCATAAACCCTAACGTGATCGTATTGTCCGAAGATTTTTGCGCGTTCTTTTTCATCGGTAATCGAATCGTCAGAAAAAGTAACTTCACGTGATAAATCTTGTGGAATTTGAAAGATTCCCATTCCGCCAGGTTTAAGAACACGATATAATTCTTGCATCGCTTTTGTATCGTCAGGAATATGTTCTAAAACGTGATTGCATAAAATGATATCATATGAATTATCTTCAAATGGTAAGTTACATATATCCGCTTTTACATCAGCTAAAGGTGAAAACAAATCGGTAGTGGTATAATCTAAATTCGATTGTTTTTTAAAGCGTTTGTAAAATTCTTGCTCAGGAGCAAAGTGTAATACTTTTTTTGGAGCTTTAAAAAAATCCGTTTCGTTTTGTAAATACAACCATAATAATCGATGTCTTTCTAAAGAAAGCGTGCTTGGAGACAACACGTTGTTTCGTTGTGTTCCATATCCATAAGGTAAAAACATACGAAAGCTTTTTCCATCAATTGGATCTGTAAAACGACTTCCTTTTAATAAAAAAGCTAAAATCGGGCGCACCACAATACTCAAACGAATTAATATTGGGCGAGGAATGGTGTTAAGTATAAGTTTAAAAAGTTTCTTCATTTATTAAAACACTAATTTCACGAATTAGCACGAATTTATAATATTATTCTTTTGTATTTAAGACTGTCTTCTCCAAAATTCACTAATAAACCTAAATTACATTTAGAAGCTGCTAAATAATTCAATACTTGTTTGGTTTCACTAGGAGTAAGAGTTTGAATTGTTTTAATTTCTAATATGATATTATTAAATAATGTAAAATCAGAGTAATAATAACTAGGGAGCTGAATCCCTTTATACTCAATTGTATATTTTTGCTCTCTTATGTAATCAATTTTATTTAATTTAAATTCGAATTCCAAAGCATCACCATAGACTTTTTCGTTGTGACCTTTACCAAGAGTATTATGAACTTCCATACATAATCCAACTATTTCATATATTTCTTCTTTATAAATTAATTCATTCATAATTAGTGAAAATTAGTGAAATTCGTGTTGAATTAAAGTAATAAAGGTTTTTGTCTTAATCCATCTTCTTCATTACTTACAATTCCTAAAGCTTCATAGATGTAAGCAAAAGTGGATAACAATTCAGGTTTACCATCAACGATTGCTACATCGTGTTCAAAATGAGCACTAGGTTTTCCGTCGGCAGTTGTGATTGTCCAGCCGTCTTTATGTTGCTTAATGTTTTTGGTACCCATATTAATCATTGGTTCAATTGCAATGACCATTCCGTTGACTAATTTTTTTCCACGACCGCGTTTTCCGTAATTTGGAACTTCTGGATCTTCGTGCATTTTTCTGCCTAAACCATGTCCACATAATTCGCGAACTACTCCATAGCCATGCCCTTCACAATATTGTTGGATGGCATATCCAATGTCTTCAACACGATTTCCCACTTTGGTTTCACGAATACCAACATAAAGAGATTCTTTAGTAACTTGTAAAAGTTTTTTTGTTTCTGGAGCTACTTCGCCTACTTCAAAAGTATAAGCATGATCGCCATAAAAACCATTCTTAAAAGCGCCACAATCTACCGAAATGATATCACCATCTTGAAGCGGAACATTGTTAGGAATACCATGAACTACTTGTGTGTTTGGGCTCATACAAAGCGAATTAGGAAAGCCATACATTCCTAGAAATGCAGGTTCTGCTCCGTGTGAACGAAGAAAATCCTCTGCTAATTTATCTAAATACAATGTGGTTACGCCAGGTTTAATTTCTTTGGCAATCATTCCTAGTGTTTTAGAAACGATTAATGCACTTTCACGCATTAATTCAATTTCTTCTATGGTTTTAAGTACAATCATAATGCAAAATTTCCTAGCAAAAGTACGAATTCGTGTTTAATTACAATTACATTTTAATCTTCATATAATAAACCGCTGACTAATAATTTTAAAGATGTAATAAATTTCGCTATCAAAGTTCTAATCTAAAAATGAGAAATGTCATATTTTATCCTTAAATTAGAACATAAATTTGTATCATAAATTTCATTAGGTATGGGAAAATATGTGACTGCAGCGGAAGCTGTACAAGTAGTAAAAAGCGGCGATAGGGTTTATGTTCAGGCGGCAGCTGCAACACCAACAATTTTAACAAGAGCGTTAACCGATAGGGCTTCTGAGCTTAGAAATGTAGAAATCTGTCATTTACATACCGAAGGAGATGCGCCTTATGCAAATCCAGAATTGGCTGAAAATTTTCACGTAAATTCATTTTTTATTGGAGCTAATGTTCGTCATACTTTAAAAGCGGGAAACGGTTCTTATACCCCTGTTTTTTTGAGTGAATTGCCTTTATTGTTTCGTAAAAATGTTGTAAAATTAGATGTGGCTTTTATTCATGTTTCACCTCCAGATAGTCATGGGTATTGTTCTTTAGGGGTTTCGGTGGAAGCTTCTGTGGCAGCAATTGAAAATGCAAAAATTGTTGTGGCTCAGGTAAATCCGCAAATGCCAAGAACTTTTGGTGATGGAATTTTACACGTTTCCGAAATTGATTATTTAGTTGAAGTTAATTTACCAATTTTTTTCCATGATGTAGTTCCATTTACAGCTGAAGAAGAAAAAATTGGAACTTATGTAGCTTCTTTAATTGAAGATAAAAGTACCCTTCAAATGGGAATTGGTTCAATACCAAATGCAGCATTGAGTAAATTAACCAATCATAAAGATTTAGGCTTACATACTGAAATGTTTTCTGATGGGGTTATCGATTTAATTGAAAACGATGTAATTAATTGTAATTACAAAGGAACTTTAAGAGGAAGAGCCTTGGCAACATTTTTAATGGGTTCAAAACGACTATATGATTTTGTGGATGATAATCCATTTATTGAAATGAAAGAATCTTCTATGGTTAATGATACTGCTAGAATTAGAAGAAATCCAAGAATGGTAGCAATAAATTCTGCAATTGAAGTTGATTTAACAGGTCAAGTTTGTGCCGATTCTATCGGAAGTACTATGTTTTCTGGTGTTGGTGGTCAAATGGATTTTATTAGAGGAGCATCATTAAGTGAAGGAGGAAAAGCAATCATTGCCTTGCCTTCGATTACCAAGAGAGGGGAAAGTAGAATTGTGCCTTATTTGAAACAAGGCGCAGGAGTGGTAACAACGAGAGCTCACGCACATTATATCATTACCGAAAATGGTATTGCTGATTTGTATGGAAAAACTTTAAAACAAAGAATAGATGAATTAGTAAGAATTGCTCATCCTACGCATCAAGAAGCTATTGAAAGAGCCTATTATGAAATGCCGGGATGTCATAAATAAAATAATAATTTGGGTTAGTATTAGAAAGACAATCGAAAGGTTGTCTTTCTTTCTGTAAAAAATTAGCATAAAAATAATTCTGAATTAAAAAATATTCAAAAAACTAACCTTTTGACTTTAAACTTTTTATCTAAAAAAGCATTTTTTTGAAAATAAACCAAACTTTAACCTTTTAGCAACATTAAATAGTCTACCTTTGTAAGGAATTAAATTTTTCATAGATGAATATTTTTGTAGGAAGTCTTCCTTTCAGTGTAGAGGAAGCAGATTTAAGAGGTTATTTTGAAGAGTATGGAGCTGTAGAATCAGTTAAAATTATCTCTGATAAATTTACCGGAAGAAGTAAAGGATTTGGATTTGTTGAAATGGCTAATGATGCTGAGGCTCAAAAAGCAATCGGCGAATTAAACGGTGGAACTATCGAAGGTAGAAAAATCGTGGTTAACAAATCTGAACCAAAACCAGAAGGAGAAAGAAGAAGCTTCGATCGTAATTCAGGTGGTAGAGGTGGTTATTCGAACAATAGAGATAACAACAGAGGTCGTTACTAATATTTTTTTGGATATAAAACTAAAAACCTTCGCACTGCGAAGGTTTTTTTATTTTTATATTATCGGATTAAACTGAAATGTCCTTTGAATTCTTTGGTAACATTGTTTTTTGTATATTCAATTGTAAACCAATAATCTGTAGATGGGAGTAATTCTTTATTAAATGTTCCATCCCATCCTAATCCATTAGGGTCAATTTGTTTGATTAACTTACCATAGCGTTCAAAAATTCTAATGCTTGCATTATCTAAAGCATTACTCCCTTTAATATTCCATGTATCGTTATGTCCATCACCATTTGGGGTAAAGAAGCTTGGATAATCTACAATTGTGAAAGTGGCACTAACATCGCCACAACCAAATTTGTTTATAACGGTAAATGTATAATCACCTCCCATAATATTTGTAAAGACATTACTTTCTTGGAAGTAAACTCCATCAATAGAATACAAATAATCGTTTGAAGGGGGAGAAACAATTGCTGCAACTGTATTGTCAACACCAAATCCAATCAATTCGTTCGGTGTTATAGTAATAGCATTAGGGACAATCGAATTTTGCGTACTAAAATTAAAAGTAGAAGAACAGTTAGCGGCATTAGAAATATTAGTTACAACTACTGAATATTCACCAACCGTTGAAGTAGTAAATGAAGAATTCGTTTCGCCAACAATTTCATTTCCAGCTAATGCATCATAACCATTAAACCATTGGAAAGTGTAATCCGTATTATTTAATTGTGTTTTAATTTCTACTGGGTAGGTAATATTATTCAATTGGTCAATACAAATGGTGTAAGGTTCATCAGATATATTGTTTACTGGATAAGGTCTAACATGTAAATCCAATTCTAAAATTTTAAAACATGCAATTCCAGTTTCACTGTCAATATTCGTTTTACTGTTTAAGCGAACGTAAATTTTTTGATAATTTATGGAAGTGTTTAAGTAATTATTTGGTGAAGTTATACGATTCGTATTTGCATTTGCAAGAGCATCTGTTAATTGACTATAATATCTAAAACTAATTCCATTAATTGGTGTTGCACCCGCCATTTCATTCTCTCTAATAGTTAAATCAAAATAATCAAAACCAGAATCATTGCATAATTCTATAGGTGTAGGATTAGAATTACTTCCTGGTAAAGCCAAAACTATTAAGTCTAATGTGGTGAATGCTTCACACGAATTATTAGTAGGGTCAACAACTTTACAGATTATTGTTGCTGCTCCACTTGTGTAATTGTTCGGAGTAATAATAGGATTGTCTGCTAATAAATCAGCGTTATTAGCATAGAATGTTACTTGATAACTTGTGTTACCATTTGTTATTTGGTTAATTCTGCTATTCAAATCAAAATTAGCTGTTGTGTCACCACAATGACGAATTGGAGTAGGCTGTATGATTGTTGGATTTGGAAAAGTAGTAATTTCAAAACTAACAATTGAAAAACAACCGGTTAATGTATCAAATAATCGCACAAAAATAGTTCGATTTCCTAAAGTTAATGGAAGTGGAATGTTTTTATTTATTGCGAAAACATTGTCTTTGGCATTGTCAAAAGTATTGAAATAAGATGCAGTTACAGATGGATTTTGACTCAATAAAGCTTCGCTATCTTTTGTGTTTAATAGAAACGAATCTAAAAGACAAACCGATTCATTATTAATAACGTTTTGGTTTGGAGCTTGAGTAACCACAACTTCAAAAGTACCAATTCCTTCACAACTTTGTGTTGTATTTGAAATAACTCTTGTGTAAACCGTTGTTGTTCCTACAGGTATTTGACTCGAATTAGTTAATCCATTAAATCCTGTTGAAGCATCTGACGTTGTTAAATGAAATGAGATGCTTACATCTGAACTAGCAAAATAGGTGTTTTTGATTAAGATACGTTGTGCATCAAAATCTACAAATCCATAATTTTGATTTATTTCAGGGCAAACAGGTGAAACATTTGGGTAATTAGCTACACTTGTAGGATTAATTTGTAATGTAAATCTTCCAATATTTTCTGAAGTACAATTAGGAATTACATTTTCATTAACCAATTTTACATAAATGGTTTGTAAAAATGGAGAACTTGAATTAATGTAGTTCGTAGGATTTGGAATTAATTGAGTTAATCCTGAATCTGAATAAAAATACAAAGTTAAGCCAGTAGTATTATTGGTAAAATAATTATAAAGCTGCAGTAGGTTTGTTTCTGCAATTCCGTCAAGGGTATTGTTTATATAATCACATTGCTCTAAAGTAGTTGCAACCGTATTGATAATTGGTAATGAGTTAATGGTAATTGAAACAGAATTAGAAATATTTGAACAAATTCCTTCTTCTTTTGTTTCTAAATAATATTGTGATGTAGTATTAGGTGCTTGATTAAATTTGTTAACCGTGTAAGTTGCACTATTTGCTCCCGAAATTGCTACACCATCTTGATACCATTGATATGAAAGTGAATTATTTAAACTAGCATTAGCATTTGTTGAAGTAATGGTATATGAGTCATTTTCACAAATTGTAGTTGTTGAAGCAATTTGAATATTAGGGTTGGCAATAATTCGTATAACATTTGAATCTGTAATAGAACAAGGTGCATTTGTTACTCTGACAAAATAATCACCAGGTAAAGTAGGAGTGAAGCTTGTTGCTGTAGCACCCGCAATAGGATTATTATTTAAAAACCATTGATATGATAAAACATCAATTATGTTATTTAAATCAGTAATATTAACAATGGAAGCTGTTAAAGAAGGATTGGTATTCAAACAAACGGTATTTGAATTTGAAATACTAACATTTGGTTTCGTGTGAAATTTAATATTAGCTTCAGCTTCGCTAATTCTCAATCCAGCGGTATCGCCTGTTGGGTTCACGGTAATATCATAAGCAATGGTAACTACTTTGTAAACACCACTTTCTGAAACAGTAATGTTGTTTGTAGAGGATGTACTATTTGAAATGGCATTGATTTGAACGCCATCTTTAAACCAAGTGTAATTAAATCTTAAGTTGCTTGGTGTTCCTGGAAAATCTGAAATATCTACAGTTGCTACAATTTCTTTTGTGTCAGGTTTGCAATAATCTAAATTGGTTAAAGGAGTACCATCCAAATTGTTTAAACTAACAGATGACAAGAAATCACAATTTGTACTTCCAGTTCCTCCAGTTTGTGAAACTGTAATATTTCCTGGTTGACCAGAGTAATTGTCAATAACAATAACATATAAATCACCTGCATTACTATTTGGAATAGTTACAGTTTCAACATTATCCGGTAAGTAACTACAATCTACTTCGTTTGCAGGAATTAACTGATTGCAAATATTATTTAAATTTTGGAACGGACCCCATAAAACAAAGTCTACATCGGTACCGTTTCCGGCTAAATTTCTTTGGCTAATTTGTAAGGTAACATTTCCAGGTGAATCAATTTCAATAAAAAACCAAGTTGGACCAACATACTGAGTTGGAATACAACTGGAATTGAAGTTTTCGCCATTTCCTCCCACTGAACTACTAAAGGGTACACTGGTAGCACAAGATTGATAAGCTGTGGGATTAGCTGCTAATTCTGCACAGGAAGAAGCTCCTCCTTGACTAAAAGTTTTGCTACTTATTAGAAGGAAAAAAATTAATAAATTAAATACGTTATTTTTCATGATAAAAATTTGGGATTGCTAATTTAATTAATTTTATTTCATATGTTATAAAAATAACATTATTTCCTTCATTTTGTGATTTAATTCGGATTTCCTAGTGTCTTAAATAAACTTATTATCGAGTTTAAATATTGATTTTCTAGTGCAATGTCATTAATCTGTGAAGTAACTAGAGAATTTTCTCTGGAATTAATTACAAATAAAGAGCTTTCACCCATTTCAAACAAACGATCTTCCGCGTTTAATAAAGCAGTATAATCTTTAACAAGTTTACTATTGTATTCTTTTTGTTTTTGCAAAGACGTAATTTCTTGTTGTTGCGCTTTTATTTTATTTTCTAAATTTTTACGTTCAAATTGTAATCCAAACTCAGAATCTTGAATTTTAATATCTGCTAATTTTAGACTTCCGCGTTCTTTTCTTAAAAATAATGGAAAGGAAAAATTTACACCAACTTTATAATCTTCAAAGCGATAATTATCTATATAACTTGGTTCTGATAAATAATTATAACTTAAGTCGAGCTTTGGTAAGAGCGCATTTGATTTCAGCTTTCTATCCACTTTCAACATGTTTATTTTTGCATCTAAAGCCTGAATTTTAGGATTGTTTTCTACATCAATGTTGCCTAATTCATTAATTTGAAGGGTTTCTCTAATAGTTCTTGTTAATGATTTTTCAGGTTGAAGATTATCACCTAATTCAAGAGGAACATTATTTTCTAACCATAAATAGTTTGATAACTCAAGTTTTGCTTTTGTAAGTTTTAATTGAGCGGCTTCTAAATTTAAACGTCTTGTTTTTACCACAATTCCGGCTTCAACACTGTCAATTGCAGGTTTGTCACCTTGTTCAATTAGTTTTGAAACACCATCATATCTTATTAGAGCATTTTTTAAATAATTCTCGTATAATTTTACTTCTTCAAAACTTCTTTTCCAATTAAGATAGCTTACAGAAGCTTCGTAGATTACTTCTGTTGCTTGCAGATTTCTTTCGGCAGTATTTAAATTACGTGCAATTTTTGCTTTTCTAACATCTGCCATTCGTTGATTGATAAATAAACCTTGTCCAATTGGTACCGAAATTCCAAAAGAAGTTAACCCAGAATTTGGCACAGTGTTTTCAGGGTTTAAGTATATTCCTTCAGCATTATCGAAGCCTGCTTTTAATTCAATTCCGTACCATGTAGGAATTTTAAAGCTACTGTTTAAAACAGAATAATATTCATTGTTTTTAAATTGTTTCTCGCTAAAATCAACTTCTATTTTTGGGTCAAAAGCACCACGAGCCTTCATTAAATTAGCTTGTGCTTCGTTTAGTTTTAAATCGGCTTGTTTTACTAATGGATGGTATTTTTTTACATAACCTAAGAACTCATTATATGAGAATTCTGTCGGTATGTTTTGTCCAAGTAATGCCAATGGACCACCCAAAAAAACTAATATAATTAAGAGTTTAAATTTCATTATTTTTTCGTTTTTTCTGTTGAGGTTGGTTCGTAGAAATTTGGTGGAAATCCATTTAATGTTCTCCATATTTCAAACCAAATTGGTACATCGTTAAGTAGTGCTAACGTTTGTGTTCCAGCTCCTATACTCAATTGTTTAGGCCATTTTTTGTCCTTAGGATCTGGTGCAATTAAAACACGGTATTTGCCATTTGGACTTATAAAATTTTCTTTTGCAACAATAACACCACCAAATGTTCCAAATGATGCACCAGGCCAACCACTAAAAACAATTGTAGGCCAACCATCAAACCAAACACGAACTTTTTCGCCTTTATTTATCAATGGAAAGTTAACAGGTTCAATATACGTTTCAACTGCAATTTCAAAATTAGCCGGCATAATGCTTACAATAGATGTTCCTTCTTTTATTGTTTCACCAATACCAGATTGAATTGCTCTGTTTACATAACCATCTTGAGGAGCGGTTATGTAGTACATACCATTCCTAATTTGATAATTTTTATACTGATTTTTAAGTTTGTTAACTTGAGCTTCTGTATCATATTGCGAACTTAAGGCAGATTGCTTATCACTACTAGCTTTTGCGTTTTTTTCCGCATACTCTGCACTTATTCTGTTCAGTTCCATTGTTGCATTTAAAACCTCATTTTTACTAGCAATGTATTTGTTTTCTTGTGTAATAATTTTTGCTTCAGACTCTTGAAGTTTAACTCTTTTTTCCTCAACATCAGTCATCGGTTTTAATCCTTCTTTATTTAAGTTTACAGATCGATTATACTGTGTTTTTGCAATTTTTAGTTGGGTTTTACTAGCTTCAAAATCAATACTATCGCTTTGAACTTTTAAATACGCTTGTTTCAATTTGTTTTGCGCTTGTTTAAGTTTTAGATTTTTCTCGCTTTGAATCGCATTGATTTGCTTTTCTAAGGCAATAACCTTATCTGAGTAAGAAGAAACCGCATTTTCTTTTGCTTTAACTTGATTACCAGTGTTTTCTACTAAATTTGGATCTAAATAATCTTCTTTAGTTTCAGAAATAAAAATAATGGTATCGCCTTTTTTTACAAAATCTCCTTCTTGTACATACCATTTTTCAATTCTTCCTCCAATAATTGTTTGAATGGATTGCGGACGTTGATTTGGTTTTAGTGTAGTTACAGCACCATGACCAGAAACATTTTGTGTCCATGGTAAGAATAAAAATACGATTAGTAATATTCCTAAAACCCAAATGGTTTTTTTAATGTTTTGGTAGCCTTTGTTGTCTTCAAAAACTACGGCTGATTTGTATTTTTTTACATCAACCCAATTTTCTATTCTGTTATTGGTAATATTTAACATAATTATTTAATGGATTTGATAGTGTTATTTTCTAAAGTTACAATTTTTGTACATTTTTCTTTCCAGTAATTCCCTTTTGCAATTACGACTAAAGTCCAAGGATTTTCAGGGTTCGTTAAAAAGTCTATAATTTCTCCAGCACTATTTTTGTCTAGTTTGTCTACAGGTTCTTCTAAAAATAATATTTTAGGATTAGTTATTAAACATCGAGCTAATAATATTTTTTGGACTGATGCTGAGTTTATTCTTTTTCCTTCAGAAACCATTAACGTATCTAAACCTAAGGGTAGCGATTTTATCAAATCGGTAAGTTTTAGTTTTTCAATAATTGCTGTAACTTCTTTTTTTGTAATGTTTGGATTACTACAGGTAATATTCTCATAAATTGTTCCTTCAAAAGGGCTATCGTCAATAGTAATTACTCCAATATTATTTCTAAAATCATCTATGCAATATTTTTTTAAATTGGTATTGTTTAGAAAGATACTTCCCGTTGAAGGCTCTAATAATCTAGCTAAAAGGCGAATTAATGTTGTCTTTCCACTACCGTTTTTACCTTGAATTAATATTCTCTCACCTTTGTTAATGGTTAGGTTAATGTTCTTTATTACAGGAGATTCACTATCTGGGAATTGAAAAGAAATTTCTTTAGCTTCCATGCAAATGTTTTCGTCTTCCAAGTAGTATTTTGTGTTTTTGTTTTCTGACGTTTGCTCAAGTTCTAAATCTACAACAGCGCCTAATTTCTCTAATGAAGTTGTAACATCGTAGAACAATTCTAGTCCGTAAAATAATTTTTCAACGGCAGAAATAATGCTAATAATAATAATTTCTGCAGCAACAAATTGGCCAATATTCATCTGTTGATTCAGTACAAGAATACCTCCAATTATTAAGAGCCCGGCAGTAATAATTACTTTAAATCCAGTAAGTTGAATAAACTGCTTTCTTAATACTTTAAAATGACTTTCTCTATGAGATAAATATTCACTTACTAAAGAATCATTTTTGTTTAATGAAAATTCAAATAATTTCCCATTTTTAAAACTTAAATGATTTCTAGCGATTTCTTGTAACCAATGAGCAACTTTATATTTGTATTTTGATTCTTTTAAACTGGTTGTTAAACCCGAATCAAAATTGATTTTAAATATTAAGTATAGTAATACTAATAAAATAATCCCAAAAAATATAAAAAACGGATGGTATAACGATAGTAATAAAATACCAAAAATAATCTGAAGAGCTGAAGTTGAAACTTCCAAGATTAATTTTGAAAATCCCTTTTGAACTGTTAATGTGTCAAAAAATCTATTGGCAAGTTCTGGAGGTGAATGTCTATAAATTTGATTAAATTTTATTTTAGGAAATCTATAAGCAAATTCAAATGAGGAACGAACAAATATTTTTTGTTGAATATTTTCGGTAATTCTAAATTGCATAATTTTTAAAACACCTACAAAAGCGACACCTATAACAACCACAAATACTAAAACAATCCATGATGTACTAACTTGTCCTGCTTGAATGAAGTTGATAATAGATTGAATACCAAGAGGAATTGACAAACTAATTAAACCCGCCAAAACCGCATATATTAACAATTGATAAATGTCTTTTTTATCAACTAAAATTAAATTTTTAAATCTTTCTATTGGATTCATATTAATGTTTTTTTAATCATATGTACGTAGAAATCTGATAAACAATCTTTTTCAGATAGGTTAGTTATGGTTTTAAAATGATCTTTTAAATAATGTTGATGTAAAGAACCCTGCACTATTGATGAAGCTAAGCTTTTTGCATAAGGATAATCAGGATTTACAATAGTAATCATATCAATTATTCGATTAATTAGTCGCTTGTAAACAGTAAAAAATCCCTCTTTGTTTTCTTCATCAACATCTTTAGTTAATAGCGTTTTTGAAAAATCAGAAATTATGATTTTATTGAGTATTGACTCATTTATATGAGGTGTATTTTTATCATCAACAATGTTTTGAGTTATTATTTTTATGCTGATAGTAAGTTTTTCTAATGGATCTGTAATGTTGTGTGTTGCAAAAACCAAATTATATTCAATCCATGACCAATACCATGCAGAAAGATACAATAATAGTTTGTGTTTGTTTTCAAAATAACGATAAATCGAACTTTCATTTGACTGAATTTTTTCACCCAGTTTTTTGAAAGTAAACGCTTCAAATCCAATTTCATCAATTAGTAATATGCTGTTTTTAATTATATTACGTCCTAATTCAGATGTTTCAGGATCTTTAACATATAGTTTTTCGTTTATTGTAATTTTTAAATTTGATAGTAAATTAGGCATGATTTAAAATTTAACATTACAAATATAATAGTAATACTATTGAAATTAAAAAGTTTAACTTTTATTTTAGAATTGGAAACAAAAAATCCCGAATGTAATTCGGGATATAAATTGGAATTATTTTAATAACGAAATTGATTTTCCATCTTCTCCATCTTTTCCGTCTTCGCCTTTCTTTTCATGCGATGTTCCTGGCTTTCTGTCTTCTCCAGGTTTTCCATCTTTTCCAGATGAGTTTTTAAAAGTTGTAGCACAGCTGAATGTTGTCAATACAAACGCAACAATAATTACTTTTCTCATTACAATAAAGATTTACAAGTCATTACTTCTGGTTTTTCAATTCCCATTAACTCTAAAATAGTTGGAGCAATATCGCCTAAAACACCATTTTGAATATTCTTTAATTCGTTATCAACTAAAATAATTGGCACTGGATTGGTTGTATGTGCTGTATTAGGTGAACCATCTGGGTTAATCATCGTTTCGCAATTTCCGTGGTCTGCTATTATTATTGTAGTGTAATTGTTTTCTAAAGCTGTTTCTACTACTTCTTTTACGCAAACATCAACGGCTTCGCAAGCTTTAATTGCTGCTTCCATTACGCCTGTGTGACCCACCATATCACCATTGGCAAAGTTTAAACAAACAAAGTCAACATCTCCTTTTTTAAGTTCTGGAACTAAAGCGTCTTTTAATTCATAGGCACTCATTTCGGGTTGTAAATCGTAGGTTGCCACTTTTGGTGAATTTTTCAAGATGCGACTTTCGCCAACAAAAGGTTCTTCTCTTCCGCCAGAAAAGAAAAAGGTTACGTGCGGATATTTCTCGGTTTCGGCAATACGAATTTGTTTTTTACCTGCTTTTTCTAAAACTTCTCCAAGTGTTTCGGTGATGTTATCTTTGTCGTAAATTACATGAACATTTTCATAGGTTTCATCGTAATTGGTCATCGTAACATAATACAAATTCAATTTGTGCATGTTGAATTCATGGAAGTCTTTTTGCGATAAAACTTCGGTTAATTCTCTTCCTCTATCCGTTCTGAAATTGAAGAAAATCACTACATCATCTTCTTGAATTTTCGCAACAGGATTGTTGTTTTCCTCAACCATCACAATAGGTTGGATAAATTCGTCTGTAACATCCTTTGCATAACTTTTGTTTATACTAGCTACTGCATTTTTTGATTGAGTTCCTTCTGCATTTACTACTAAATCGTAAGCTAATTTTACTCTTTCCCAACGCTTGTCTCTGTCCATTGCATAATATCTACCAATAATTGAAGCTAATTTGGCATTAGTATTTTGAAGATAGTTTTCTAAATCTGAAATGTATTTTACTCCCGATTTTGGATCTACATCACGACCATCGGTAAAGGCATGAACAAACATGTTTTGAACACCGCTTTCTTGAGCAGCATCTATCAAACCTTTTAAATGTGAGGTGTGAGAATGAACACCGCCATCTGAAACTAATCCTAAAAAGTGAATAGCTTTATTGTTGTTTTTTGCATAATTAAAAGCATCCATAAGGGGCTTTTCTTTGCTCATGGTTTTGTTTTCAACCGCTAAATTTAGCTTGGCTAAATCTTGATATACAATTCTTCCAGCACCAAGGTTCATGTGGCCTACTTCTGAATTTCCCATTTGACCTTCTGGTAAACCTACATTTAATCCATCGGTTCTAAGTTGTGCATTTGGGAATTTTGTGTAAAGACTATCAATAAATGGTGTATTGGCATTATCAATAGCAGAAACTTTTGGATCTGGAGATTTTCCCCAACCATCCAATATCATTAAAATTACTTTTTTGTTCATTTTTGTGTGTTTGTACAAAGATAAACAATTGGAAAATTTTTAAATAAAAAAGCTGCTAAAATTACGAAAACGATTACGTTAGTTATCCTTTGCTAATCCAGTTTTTTGCTTGGTTATAATCGATGAAATAGCGAACACTAACCGATAAAATATGATTCAGATTATTAGTGAACAAATTTGAAAAATTAGAATTAAAGTTTTTATCTACATCTCTATTAAAGGTCGATGCGTTATTTCTATATAAAATTGACATTTGGCTTCCAGGAGCAAACCACCATGAATAACTTAAATCTAAATTCCAAGTACTAAAGTTTGAGTTTTTATTACCTGTATAAGTGGTGTTTAGTGCTAAACTTCCATCTTCATTCAGATTATTAATCTTGTTGTTTTCTGCCAATGACCAATAATGTCGAACCGATAAATTAAAATTCATAACACTACTAATTGAAAATTTACTTGTAATCGAATTAGTATAGGTGTCTCTATCTCGTCTTGCAAAAATGATATTAGAATTTTCAAAATCAATAAAACCAATATCATTTTTTTGTTTAAAGTAATCGAAGCTGTATGTTAAAGAAAATTTATCATTGAATCGATATCTTGGACTTATGTTTATTCCTGCTTCATAACGATTTTCATTGAGAACATGAGTTATGTAAGGATTTAAGTCTATAGCAAATTTATAATTGTAGTTAGAAGAAAAATAAAAATAACCGCCAGCATTTTTTGGATTTACAAAATATCGATTAGCTGTTCTAGGTTCGTAATAATCAAAATTTTCAAAAGGATTTACATTAATTCCACCACCAAAATAATGGTTTTTTTTGTTTGTTGAATTCAAGTTGATATTAAAATTACTTGACTGAACTTGATTGGTGGGTTTGTAAAACTCAAAATATGAACCTAAACTTATTCTAAATGTATTAAAGACTGAGTTTGGATTTAAAATGCGATAGTTTGTATTGCTTGAAAAGGAATAATAATTGGTTCTAAAATTGATTCCCAAATCGTTAATGTCATAGTCTTCAGAAAGATATTCGCCTCCAAAACTGTATCTGAATTTTCCGTTATTTTCTGCAAAATACAAGGAAGCATTGTAACCGTTTTTATTTTCAACATCATTAGTACTGCTCGATTTTAATCCTCCAGAAAGATTGTATTTATTGGTTTTATTGTTCAAATCAAATAATAATCCGGTTACATTGGCATCTCTAAAGCTTCCATTTCGTGTAACGTTTGTATTAATAAAAGTTACCGAAGAATTTTGATTAAATCGCTGATCAAAAACCGTTACATTGTAATTGGTTAAAGGTGAAACTTCTATTTGTCTAGTTTCATCATTGTCATCGTTTGAAACAGTAGCCATTGTTTTTTCAGTTACTGCATTTAAAAAGCCAATTCCTAGTCCGTCTTTATCGCGACCAGAAATTTTCATAGCATTCAATAAGTTGATAGCTCCTGGATAATTAGTAATGGATTCGTTTTCTGCTAAGTTTAAATTTAAATCAGGAGTTTGTCCTATTCTTCTCGAATACAATAAGTTTCCTTTACTAAACAAGTCGGTTCCTTCGGTAAAGAAAGGTCTGTTTTCATTGAATTGTTGTTCAAATGGACCTAAATTTAATATCACATTATCAAATTTGGTTTGACCAAAATCGGGAACTAAAATAGCATCCAAAGTAAAAGCATCATTTATTCCATATTTGACATCTAATCCACCTTTTAATTCTCCTTTTGCCTTTTGAGTTTCACTTCCTGAAAGATAAAAAGAAGAATAAGGAATTAAGAATAATCGGGTAGGTGTTTTAATATTTTCTATTCCGGTTAAAATTCCGGCTTGTTGCGAAATGGCTCCAATTTTATTATCAATAGGACTCCAAGTATATTTTTGACGTTCTCTTCTAACTTCTCTAAAAAAGTTGAGTCCCCAAGTTTGTTTTTCTTTTTCAGGAAAACGTAATGCAGCATATGGAATTTTCATTTCTATTACATAACCAAAGTCAGTAATTTTTGCATTACTTTCCCAAATAGCATTCCAAGAGCCGTCTTCGCCTTCTGATGAAGTAAAATTAGTATCGATTTGACCGTTGGCTGCAGTTACAAAAAATCTAAACTCTTGTTGTCCGTCATTATAACCATTAATAAAAATTCCAAAGAAATCAGAAGTGCCTAATTCATCACGTTCTACAAGTTCTTTTAATATTTTTTCAGGATTTGGATCATACAATTTTGCTCCAATATAAACAGCGTCATTAGAATATAATATTTTTACTTCGGTTCTAAATTCTTCAGGAATTGGTGTTCCGTTTTTAGGTTCTAAAGAAACAAAATCGGTAGCTATTTCTGCATCTTCCCATGATTTCTCATTTAATTCAGCATCAATAGCAATGTATTCATTGGTTTTTTTACTCGTCAAACTCTTCTTTGTTTGAGAAAAGGAAAAGAAGGTGATCGTAAAAATAAAGAAAGCTGTTATCCTGAATTTGTTTACCATAAAATGAGTTTGATTGCAAATTTATTATTTTACATTATTAGTATCCTTTTTTTATATTATGTTTAACTTTTGTCAGAATTATCGATAAAATGACATTTTTTTCGACAAAATGCACAAAAAGTTTGTTGGTATAAAAAAAATAAATATATTTGGCGCACATAAATACAAAGACAACTACAAGAATAACAATGATTTATAGATTTTTGCCCCTAATATTACTATTTATTTTTTCTTTCAGGTCTTTAAATTCAGTAGAAAGTAATTTTGGTGAAGTTAAATCAACCGACCCAAAATTATTTTCTGCTAATTTAAAGGCCAATTTTGAAGCAAAGAGCAAATCTTTTTATTCTCTTATTGACTCAAATGGCTTTTCTTTACCTTCATTTGAAAGTTTTTTAGCAGCTTTTGAAGGTTATGAACAATTAAAAAATCTTGGAAAAATTCAAAATGAAATTTTAACAATTGTAGACTTCAGTTTGTCATCTACTCAGGAGAGAATGTGGGTTATTGATATGAAAACTCATAAAGTGATTTTAAAATCATTAGTTTCTCATGGAAGAAATTCGGGTTCTGAATATGCAACTGATTTTTCTAATGCAAACGAATCATTTAAAAGTAGTTTAGGATTTTACATTACAGGTGAAACTTACACTGGAAAACACGGTTTGTCTTTACGTTTAGACGGAATGGAATATGGAATTAACGACAATGCTAGAAATAGAGCAGTTGTGGTTCATGGAGCAGATTATGTAAGTAAAGCGTTTATTAAAAATACAGGAAGATTGGGAAGAAGTCAAGGTTGTCCAGCTGTTCCTTATGAAATACACAAAGAATTAATTGAAACGATAAAAGGAAAATCTTGTATTTTTATTTATCACCCTTCAAGAACTTATGTGGCAAAATCTAAATTGGTTTCATAAATGTAGATTTGATTTTAAGTTGTCATTTATGTAATCACTTTTTTTATTGGTTTTGCTAACGCAAAGTTTTATTAATCGCGATTCATTAGTTTTTCAAATAATGCTTTATCGAGCTCGTAAATGTCATCTCTAAATTGCAGTTTGTCATTTTCAATCCAACTCGTCCAATAAAACAAATATATATTTACAGTGTCTTTAACAGACACTGTTTTTGTTTTTTCTTGTTTCAGAATGGAATCAATTTCGCCTCCGTTCCATTTTTCTGGGTTTATTTCAGTTAGTATTTGTTTGGTTAAAACCAATGGATTTTCAACTCGCACACAGCCTGAACTTAATGATCGGTAGGTTTTTACAAAATAATCGCGATGATTGGTATCATGTAAATAAACAGAATGACGGTTAACAAAGTTGAATTTTACTAAACCTAATGAGTTATTATTGCCTGGTTTTTGAACGTATTTATAATTGTTCGCTTTTGCTGGGTTCCATTCATACGGACTTACTTCTTTTCCTTGACTATTATATATAGTTAGTCTTCTGGATGGAAAATAATCTCTGTTTTTTGATGCTTCCGGAGTTAAATCTTCTTTGATGATAGTAGGCGGAATTGTCCAAGTAGGGTTAAAAACAAAATTGGATAACTTGGAACTCAAAATTGGAGTTTTTCTTTTTGGAGTTCCCACCACAATTCGATGTGAAGCAATTGTATCATTATTCTTTACATAATGTAACATATAATCTGGAATATTGGCAATCAAATATTTCTCACCCAAATCGGAAGGGAACCAACGCCAACGCTCTAAATTGGCAAATATTTGTTCAATTCGTTCGTTTTTAGAGGTGTTTAAAGCTTTTAGTGTTCCAATTCCGATAACACCATCCGGAGCCAATCCATGACGTGCTTGAAAACGTTTTACTGCTTTAAAAGTCAAAGTGTCGTAAGCCCAAGTAATGATGCTATCTTTGTTTTTGTAATCTTTCCAATAGGCTAAACGTTTTTTAATTTTTACCATTTCAGGCAAAGTGTCGTTTATAACAATTTTGTTTTTGGTACTTATTTTTTCAAAGGTTACGTTTGGGAATTTATCAATTTCAACTAAACTTTTTTTAAGTAATTGGTAAACAATATGATTCGGTTTTAAATCTTTAAAGGTTGAAGCAATAATTTTCTCTTTAATCCCTTTTTCTAACAATGGAGAAAGTGCTATTTCCTTTGGTTTTAAATCCCAATCGGAATATAATTCTTTTGGGTTTAATTTGCCTTTATGTAAATGATTGGCAAGTTTTTCAAAGGTTTCGGTAAGTAGAATGTCGTATTTTACAATGTCTTCATCGTGTAATTTAGCTCTTTTGCTTTCTAAATCTTCAATAATTTTAATTTCATAATCTTCGGGATTCAAACCTTCTTGATAGCAAAACTTAATTTCATTAATTAAATCCTTTCGATTTTCGTCTAGATACCAAATTTCGTGAAAATTCATTTTTTTATAGTACAATTTTATACTGTCGGATTTATTACTAAGTAAATCTGGATGAACGGGTCTAATAATGACATTTAAAACAGTGTCATTAATGATACTATTATCAAACGCAATAGGAGTGGGTTCCTTTTTACAGGAAATTAAGGAAAAAATAAAGAGAAGGAATAGCGTAATTTTTTTCATGAAACCTCAATTCTGATATAAATATAAGAAGAATTATTGAATAACTTCTTAGAGTATTTTCTTATACATTACAAAATGAATGCCAACATCAGGAATAAGAAAAGAATCGCTAATAATTTTATAATCTAATTTTTTATAAAACGGAACTGCATTTTCTCGTGCGTTGAACCAAATTAAATCGGCATTCAAATTAATGCAATGATTTTCTGCTTCTTTTACTAGTTCGGCTCCAAAACCTTTTCCTTGAAACGCTTCTAAAACCGCCATTCCTCTAATTTGAAATTGATTTAATTCTGGAAATAAAGTATTGTTTTCTTTAAAAATAGAGATGATTCCAACAAGTTTGTTTTCTAAAAACAATCCAAAATGAGTCGTGTTTTCATCATCATCGCCTTTAAACTGACAAGTTTCGATTGGTTTTCCTTTTCTTAAAACTTCATGACGTACAGGATAAGTTTCAATCGAACTGATTTTTTTTATTTCCATAATTATATAACTCATTAAAAGTTAATATTTTAGAATAAAGTGTTAATTTTAGTGTAAAGTTAGTGCAATAGCTTTGAAAAAAATATCAAAAAAAATTTGCAATTACCAAAACTTTTAAAGTATATTTGCACCCACAAAAGTTAACGCTTTTGTTATGCGGAAGTAGCTCAGTTGGTAGAGCTCCAGCCTTCCAAGCTGGTTGTCGCGAGTTCGAGCCTCGTCTTCCGCTCCACAAAAAAGCCTTGCAATTGCAAGGCTTTTTTTATTTCAATTCGTTAAGTTCGGTTTCGGGATCTACTTCAAATGGAGTTTGGTTTCTTTTAAAGATTCTTGCGGTTAGATTTCCTTTTAATTTTATAGAATCGCCTTTTACTTCTAACCAACTTCCTTCTCTCAATCCCACAACCGGTTGCGGATTAAAATGATGAAATTCATTAATTCTAGTTTCTCGTGTTTCTCCCATATGTGTTGAACCTTCAATCGGATCTAAATAATGGGGATTAATATTAAAAGACACAAATCCTAAAGTTCTAAAACTTGGAGGATAAACAATTGGCATGTCGTTAGTGGTGCTCATAGTTAAACCGCAAATATTACTTCCAGCACTTGTGCCTAGATAAGGTATTCCGTTTTTAACTACTTTTTCTAATGTATCAATAACGTTGTTTTTATACAATTGGCTTACCAATAAAAAGGTGTTTCCGCCACCCGTAAAAATTCCTTGAGCTTTTTCAAGGGCTTCGATTGGGTTTTCAAATTCGTGAATTCCTTTTACATTAATATTGATTTTGGCAAAAGCTTCACTTACTTTTTTAGTGTAATCATCGTGCGAAATTCCGCTAGGTCTTGCGTATGGAATAAAAAGTAATTCTTTTACATTTGAAAAGAACGATTGCAATTCAGGTAATAAATAGTCTAAATATTCACCTCCATGTAAAGTAGAAGTGCTGGCAATAATTATATTTTTCATTAATTAATTTTTTACAAAGCTACCAAATTTGTCTTAACATAAGTTTATCATCTTGTTAGGATTTAATTTTAACATATTACTATTAAATTTACAAAACATTAATGAGGTCTTTATGGCAAAACAATTACTTCTGTTTCTTATTTTTTTTCCAATAATCGTTTTGTCGCAAAAGGATTTGCCAATCAGTGGAAAAGTTGTATCAGAATCATCACTTTTGGAAGTAATTCACGTAATTAATTTATCTACACGAAATGGTGTTGTTACAGATTCAAGAGGTTATTTTCAAATAAATGCAAAAGTTTCTGATACTCTTCAATTTAGTGC
>JACCDV010839694.1_pt1 | contig 22867 bp, 24 predicted proteins | sample 7446131 | NCBI WGS metagenome assembly JACCDV01 (sample SAMN15323448, study PRJNA562643) | freshwater metagenome | isolation source: river surface water | place: USA:Blue River Watershed | collected 2017-08-17
CCCCCTTTTTTGTCACACCTGCGGAGGCAGGTGTCTAGGTTTATATTTTGTATTATACGTTTTCAAAAAAAGGGACATGACCTGGATTCCGTTTTTCAACGGAATGACAACAAGGGGGATAGAACGGGTCTGGATTCCAGCTTTCGCTGGAATGACAGCGGGGGGGCCTGGATTCCGTCCTCCGACGGAATGACAGCAAAGCAACAACTGAATGGCTCCCCCTTTTTTGTCACACCTGCGGAGGCAGGTGTCCAGGTTTGTATTTTGTATTATACGTTTTCAAAAAAAGGGACATAACCTGGATTCCGTCCTCCGACGGAATGACAGCAAGAAAAAAGGAATGACAAAAAAAGAAAAAAATAACTTCCTTTTTTTCACCCCTGCGGAGGCAGGGGTCCAGGTTTAAAAAATTATTCCGCTTGCTCTATCATCACAATTCTGCCCTTATAGGTCAAAATATTTTGCAATGATAATTCTGCGTAATTACCGTCTTTTCCAGAAATCGTCATTGCGAGGTTTGCGTTCCCAGGGGCTACATTTTCCGGTAAAATACTGTCTGTTAAAATAGTTGCGAAATGAGCCCCTAACTCTATTTGCGATAAAACTCCTTCTTGCAATTCCATAACAATCGACGGATTATTTGTCCCTATGTTTTCAATATTTAAAACAGGAATATATGTAAGCGCAATATTATAATCGCCCTCCTTGCCACTTACTTCTTTAGCCCACATATATGGATTAATATCAGAAGACACTATCCCGCCTCTTATAAATCCACCGACTGCGGAGCGAACTTGTGTTCCTGTCGATAAACCACTAATAGTAAGGAATCTGAACGGAGTTTCTCCTGCGATTATCTCTTGTTTTTCTATAATTAAATTAGAGCCTTCCGTAATGGCTAAATCAACTTGAGGAAATAAAAACTTTGCATCTGATTTTTGTAATAAATATGTTACTCGCTCTTTTGGCAAGAAAACGAAATAACGACCTATATCTTCCTGTTTTATTATTTCAATTCTGCCGTTTGCAAGAGCTCTGTCTGCTCTGCCCGTCTCTTGCATCCATATAAATCCAAATATAATAAGTCCTCCAACTATCACTGCGCTAATAGCGATAGCGAGTATTTTATGAATATTTTTTGTCTTTTTTAATATATTTTTTGCCATACAAAAATTATAACAAATTATATGACTTCTCTCAAAGTAATTTCTAAAGACCTTACCGCTCTTTCTGATGCATCTTTACCTATAGATCTCCAAATAATAGTTTTTATATTGCCCTGAGTAGTACTAGAAATAAATTGTAATTGAAATTTAGGGCCGCCAGGGCCAATCTCTGCCTCCGGCGTTAAACAGCCATGATAAGGACAAATTGGGGGGCACCCTAATCCATAAGGCGCATTACCAAACTCCGCAAAAAGCACGCACTCTATACCTGTGTCAGCCGCAAAAAGCGCCGCCCCAGATAATCGCGCATCTGTTACATAACGGAGACCAGCGACCACAACAAAACTTGCGAAAATTATCGCTGATAATGACACAACGCCTATTAGTATAACCATAAGCATCATCATCTGTCCGCTATTTTTATTTAAAATATTCATACTTATATATTTAATAAATTTTTATAATTTATAATGTATTAATCTTGCGCTAATAGTTGTTTGAATCAATCCAAAAAGATTACCTCCTCTATCTGTAACTCTAAGCGCTACAGTGATTCTTGGGGTCACTCTATTACTAAAAGTTTGCATAAAAAATCCTCCTGTTAAAATAATACTCTCATCAGTGATCGGCATGTTATTTCTACACATACGGGTACCACAGATACTATAAGAGACAGTATTGCCAGCATAACTTCTAAAATAAAAACTATTATTCAATCCTTCTGTTATCACATTATTAACAGAATGAGTTCTAATATTAGATCCCATTCTAACTTCTCTCGCCATTTGTTCAACAGACAGAGATACATTATCCATTGCTCTCGCTTGATGGGCTACAATACGCGTCATTCTGATAGAGTTTATAAGAATTGATGAAGATATAGTCATAATCACAGCAAAAATACTAAGCGCCACTACAAGCTCTACCATAGTAAATCCTTGAATGCTTTTATTGTTTATTTTATGAGTATTTTTATTTATCATTGAAATCTATTTATCTCCAATTATAAAAATCGCTTACAAGCATAACTTCTTTTAACTCTCCGCGGCGCGCCCTCCAAAAAACTCTTGCTGTTACTCTAATCTGATGCAATCCCATTGGTACTATTTGAATTGATCTTCTAAAACTTGTTTCAGTGCCTCCAGGCGAATAACTATAAAACACTACTCCGCCAACTTGTTCCTCTCTTAATGGGCGAAGTGGCGTGCTTGCAGGATTGAGCGCTGTACTTCTAAAATCTGCTTCAAAAAAACCAGACGCATTAAATCCTTGATTCCATACATTATTTTGCATAGCATTGCCGTCTAATATATTTCTCGCGATTTCAATCCCCTCCCCGGCAAGATTAACGGCTGTTATAACATTAGATATGTGTCCACTTTCGTGCATTGACCTTGCGAGTAATCCCATAAGACCTAATATGCTAACAGTAATAATGCCCATAGCAACTACGGCTTCGCTTAAAACTTGTCCGCTAATCCAATGATTTTTCATTAGTTTACTAAATTTATAAGTCCTTGCCTATCAATTCTAATAGACCTACGTATTCCTGCTGGAGATACAATACTTATAGATGTATTTGCTATAGTATCATTACCATTAATAACCGTATGAGGATGTGGAGGGATAAAAACTATATCCACTCCCGCATCGGGTGGAATAAAAACTACGCCTTCGCGCGGGCGTATCATATTAGCATCGCCCGATATTCTCTCTCCTGTGCTATATCTGCGATCATTATTTGTCCCGCAGGCTCCACGATTTAAAAATATAAATGCTTCATTTCTTATTATGCGTACACCATAACCGCAGTTACCCGCCATATCAACACTGTTTATAGTCATTGATTTTGCTCTCGAAATAAGTGACCGTAATTGTTCCTGATGAATCATAACAATAAAATCATTATTACGAATAGAACTTGCCGACCAAGTGACAGACATTAAAAAAGCGATAATTGCTGTTGTCAAAACAACTTCAACAAGGGTCATTCCTTGAATAGCATTTTTATGAAAATAAACCTGACGTAAATTATGAAACATAATTATTTATTGATTTATTATAACACAAAAAGCTATATTAGTTATATTAAAATTTTAAAATAAAGAAAGTCTGGATCCCTGCCTTCGCAGGGACAGGACCTGGATTCCAACTTTCGTTGGAATGACAGAGGGGAAGGACCTGGATTCCGTCCTTCGACGGAATGACAACAAGAAAAGCGGGCCTGGATTCCGTCCTTCGACGGAATGACAGCCTTTTTTGTTGCGCCTGCCCCATCCCCGTCACACCTGCGAAGGCAGGTGTCCAGGTTTGTGTTTTGTGTTCTGCGTTTTAAAAAAAGTAACAGACCTGGATTCCGTCCTTCGACGGAATGACAGCAGGGGGAAGGGACCGGACCTGGATTCCGTTTTTCAACGGAATGACAGAGAGGGAAGGGAGCGAACCTGGATTCCGTCCTCCGACGGAATGACAACTCCTTTTTTTGTCACACCTGCGGAGGCAGGTGTCCAGGTTTGTGTTTTGTATTCTGTGCTTTAAAAACAAAGAGACAGGCCTGGATTCCAGCTTTCGCTGGAATGACAGAATAGGGTCGAAATAAAAGAAAAAAGGATTAGAAAACAACAGAAGTTACACCATAAGATTTAATAACTTAAAATATAAAGAGATAATATCATGTCCAAAATATATTACCGTTACTGTACCAATCGCGATGAACGGACCAAAAGGTAAAGCGTCTTTCATCTTTTTAGCTCTCGTAAAAATCATACTAATACCGACAACTGCCCCAATAATAAACGCTATCATTAAAACTAAAATAATGTCAGGCCACCCCATAAGAAGCCCCGTCGCAAAAGAAAGTTTAGCATCTCCCCAACCCATCGCTTTGCCTTTTGAGAGTAAAATAATTGCCGCAAAAAAGGATCCAGCAACAAGCGCCGCAACAGAATGAATAATAATAGGGCTTGCGGTAAAACTAAAAACATAACCGTAAGTTCCTAAAAAAGTACTTGGGAGGGACAAAAGTATCTGTGACGATTCTCCCATAGTGATTATCGCCGTTCTTATAACACCAAGCGCAAGAATAATAAGCGTAAGCGCGTCAGGGATAACATAGTGACGAATATCTATAACTGATGCCGCAAGTAAAATAAGAAGCGCGATAGTAAAAATCAGTCCGTCAGGCGTAACGCCTAATACTTGCAGGACAGTGATTACTATAAGGCCAGAAACAATCTCTACAATCGGGTACTGAAAAGAAATACTTTGTCTGCAACCTCTACACTTGCCGCGCTGAATAATAAAACTAACAATCGGTAAAAGCTCATACCATGATAATTTTTTTTTACACCGCGGACAAAACGACCTACCACTTAGATGCTTACCGAATACCGCCATTCCTGGCTCGTAGCGAAAAATCAAAACATTCAAAAAACTACCAAATGACGCACCAAGTAAAAAAAGGAATATTATCTCACCCATTATGTTTTAATTACTGACACAATAAAAACGATCACAATCCAAGCCTAAAACCATTCCCGTAACATCAGGATTATTATTACCTGCTCTTTCTGGTAAAGCGCCAATTACATAACTTAAACCGTTAGCTCCAAAAAAATATCGATATTGATCTGCCACGGGCCTAGCAAGAATTGGATCAACAGGAACATCTGCTGCGCTGGCTACAGCCCCTGTACCAACACTTAATCTTCCTCTTAAGGTTGTTGCTACTGGTGTATTACCCACTCCCCAGACTAAATTTGTTCCTAGTGGTGACGTTGGTTGCGACGCACGACAGTCTGCTGTAGTCGGATAATGCCCGCAACGCGCAAAATAAAGTTCAAGCTGGGTAGCAACTGTTCTTAAATTAGCGACTCGGCGAGTATCTCGCGCGTTTTGCTGAATACTTGAAAACCCTCTAAAAGCTATTCCCATCAAAACTCCCATAACGGCAATAACTATAACCATTTCTATAAGAGTAAATCCTTTTTGATAATTTATTTTTTTGTTTAACATTTTTTTATTTTTTAACGACTTTTATTTTATTGACAAAATTATATCACAAAGCAAAATAAATTACATACCTGCTCCGATAAAATTAAAAATAGGCATTAATATTGAAGCAAATAATATTCCGACAACCCCACCAATAATAATCATTAGTATTGGCTGAATAAATTCAACTAAATTACCTACTAAATCTTCTACTTCTCTACTATAAAACGCGGAGATTTTAAATAAAAGGATATCTACTTTACCAGTGCTTTCTCCAACAGCAATCATTTGGCTAATTAAAACAGGAAAATAATAAGGATGTTTCGCGAGCGCCTGTGATAATAATACTCCGTTTCTAACTTCATCGGATACTTCTTTTAGAATATCTCCGTAAATAGCGCTGCCTATCGTGTTTGCCGTAATTTCAAGCGCCTGCACTATCGCGACTCCTCCTTTTATTAAAACTGAAACCGAATCAGAAAATCTTACAATATACATATTTTTAAATATGATGTTGAAAATTGGTAAACGCAACACAATTTCATCTAAAATAACGCGTCCTTCTTTACTCTTTAAATAATCTTTAAAAGAAAAAATAATAACTCCTAATCCTATAAATACCGCCCACCACCAATTAGTTAAAAAATTGCCAAATCCAATAAGAAACATAGTTATCGCAGGCAATTCTGCTCCAAGTTGTTCAAACACATCTTGAATGTCCGGGAAAACCACTATAGACATAAATATAACAACCACTATTAGGAAAAAAATCATAAAAACCGGATATATAAGCGCGTTTCTAACCTTAGACACAAGAATAAGTTGTTTTTCTAAATATTCAGCTATAAAATTCATAACTTCATCCACTTTTCCCGTAATTTCAGCTGAACTAATCATATTGACATAAAATGCAGAAAAAATATTTTCATATTTTCTCATCGCCTGCGATAATGAAAGCCCCGAATCAATATCTCTCTGCATCTCTACTATAATTTCTTTTAAAATGGTATTACGCGTTTGCGCCGCAAGCGTTCTAAGTGATTGTGAAAGTGAAACCCCAGATGACAATAAAGTAGAAAATTGTCTGGTAAAAATTACTATATCTTTTTGCGAAACTTGATTAAAAAAATTACCTACAATAATTTGCAAGTTTTGTTTATTAACTTCCGTGAGCGCCAATAGATATAAATTATCAGCGGCAACTTTTCTTGCCGCGTCTTCTTTATTTTCCGCATGAACAAAACCTACTTGCAACTCCCCTGCTTGATTTCTTGCTTGATATTCAAACTTAGTCATTTAGATTCTTTCAAGTAAAAGCCGAAGTTCGCTTGGATTTAATGAATACATTTCGGCAGTTTCAAGAGCGACCTCTTTTCTTTTAACAAGTTCCGCGAGAGCGCGATTTAGAGTTATCATTCCATCCTGCAGGCTCGTTTCAATTACCAAGTCTATTTGAAAAAACTTTTTCTCACGAATAAGATTTCTAATCGCCGCATTCGCAAACATTAATTCGCAAACCACAACTCGTCCTCCGCCTATTTTAGGAACAAGCCGCTGGGAAATTATGCCAACAAGAGTTGCCGCAAGCTGTGAAGCAGCCTGATCTTGTTGTTCGGCAGGGAAAGAATCTACTATGCGGTCTATAGTTTGCGCCGCAGAATTAGTATGAAGCGTAGAAAAAACAAGATGACCTGTTTCTGCCGCAGTCATAGCAGTAGCGATGGATTCCTTGTCACGCATCTCGCCTATCATTAATACATCTGGGTCTTGACGAAGAACCGAACGCAAAGCACGGTGAAAATCCGGACTATCTGCTCCTACCTCTCTTTGTGAAATAATTGATTTATCTTGAACAAAAAGATGCTCAATTGGGTCCTCTACGGTAACAATGTGATTTGTTCTTTTATGATTAATTTCGTCAAGAATTGCCGCAAGGGTAGTTGATTTACCTTGTCCGGCAGGTCCTACTACTAATACAAAACCTTGAGATAATTTAGCAAATTCATAAAGAACAAGGGGCAATCTTAATTCATTAATTGTGCGTATTTCAGCTGGGATTAAACGAAGAGCAGCTGCAAGGAACCCTCTTTGAAAATAGACATTAACTCTAAATCTTGCTTTATCTTCAAAAGCATAAGTAAAATCAACATCACCGTTTCGCATAAGTTTTTCTTTAATAGGCGGGGTGAGAAGCGCAAGAGATAACCCTTGTGTATCTTCTGGAGTTAATATGGACTCCTGTTCAAGATTAATAAGCGTTCCGTCAATTCTAAGAGTTGGCTTTCTGCCAACAGCAATATGTAAGTCCGACGCTCCTTGTCTTGCAGTTGTAATTAACAACTCTCCTAATTTTTTTTTGTAATCCATATTTTTAATTATAAAACAAAATTAAAACTTAAGCATTATGTCTCTGCTGTTTCCCGTAATACCTCTTCCATTGAAATGATGCCATCTAGCGCTTTCATTACACCGTCCTGACGCAAACTAACCATCCCCTGTCTTAATCCTTCGTCTTTCATTTTTCCCTCGCTTACTCCAGAACTAATAATATTTTCAAGTTCTCTCGTCATCTTCATTACTTCATAAAGTGCAATTCTGCCTGATGTTCCTTTTCCTTTGCATTTTTCACATCCTGGAGCCTTATAAATTTTATAAGGCGGTTTATGGAGAATAGTTGATTTAATTTCCGGTGCTAATTTATTTATTTCATTTTCTATTATTTTTGTTACTTCTAAAGAAGCGTCTTCTGCTCGCTTGCAGTTATTGCAGAGCCTACGAGTTAATCTTTGAGCAAGCATAATATTTAAAGCTGATGGCAAAAGAAAGGGCGCCACCCCCATATCTAGAAGTCGCGGTATAACACCTGAAGCATTATTCGTGTGAAGAGTTGAAAGAACTATATGACCAGTAAGAGCCGCCTGCACCGCTAAATCAGCTGTTTCTCCATCACGAATCTCACCAACCATAATAACATCCGGGTCTTGGCGCAGTGCCTGCCGCAATCCCGACGCGAATGTATATCCTATGTCAGGCTTAATTTGGGACTGATTTACCCCTGCTACAAAATATTCTACCGGATCTTCCATACTTAAAATATTAATACCTTCCTGGTTTAGAGTCTGTAAAAAAGCATACAAAGTAGTAGTTTTACCCGAGCCAGTTGGCCCTGTTACTAATATCATACCGAATGGTTTTTTAATGCATTCATTAATCCATTCAGCGTTTCTACCAGTGAGTCCAAGCGCCGCTATGCCTTTAAGACCCATTGAGGGGTCAAGAACGCGAATAACTAATTTTTCCCCTATAGGCGTAGGAAATGTGGAAACACGATAATCTATATCTCTTCCGAAAACTATTGTCCTAAATCTCCCGTCTTGCGGTACGCGTGTTTCGTCTATTTTTAAATCAGATAAAACTTTAATTCTTGAAATTATCGGCTGTAAAAGTTCTAACGGGAGAGAAGCTACTTCTTTTAACGCGCCATCCATTCTTAATCTGATTCTTAATTTTATTCTGCCCGGCTCTATATGAATATCAGAGGCATTGCGTTCCACCGCCGTTCGCAAAGTAGAAGAAACGATTTTAATAATTGGAGCATCATCAATGCCTCCCCCGCCTTCGTCCAAAGAAATCACTCGTTGTAACCCAGAGACGCCACCCGACTTTGTTCCTACAGATTTCATCGCGTCTTGAATTTCTCTTTCATAAGGAGAATATACTCTAAGCACTCTTTCCCAATCACCTGATGAAATCACATATACCCCAAGGTTCATTTTATTTTGTTTGGCGACAAATCTTAATGCTTCTTGCGCTTTTATATTATCAGGATCAACCATCCCGATAATTACCATATTTTCTGAAACTGCAAGTGGCGCCACTTTATAATTTTTAGCCGTTTCTTCCGGAATTAAAGATAATATTTTTTCAGTGATAGTTGTAACATCAATTTTCTGATATGGAATTTTTAATATTTCCGCTTTTATTTTAGCAATTGTATCATCATCAACAAATTTTCTTATACGCACAATATCTTCAAATGTCACTCCTGTACTCAAAGATTCTGCTATAATTTTTTGCGCCAATTCTGCAGAAAGAATTGAATGCTCTACTAATTTGTCTGCGATAACACGATAATCCATTTTATATGATAAATTTATTAGTTTCTAAATTGTTGAAAAAGATTTTCTTTTTTTGATGTAACTTCAGTTATAAGAGGATTCACTGGGGATTCTTGTTCTAAAACTCTCCATGCTGGCAAATTAAGAACCGCATCAACATCAAGTCTTGCGTCGGCAAACAAAGATGCTCGCTCGTAGTTCTCTGATTTGATAATTTCCGTTGTCACTGCAGGCGAAAAGAAAAGATAATATGCTAAAAAAGCAATAACAATTAAAGATATTGACCCAATAATAACTACTATTAACGTTCCTTTATTTTGATTTTCTTTGAAAAAAATTGCCATATTTAATTTATTTTGTTAAGTAATATGTTTCAACTGTTATAGAGTATGATAATATCGGACTATCTTTAAATCCTTCTGAAATATTTACTGCTGTAATATTCATAATTCGTATATTTGTTTGAATAGCGTTTAGATATTTTTTCATATCTTCATAGGTGCTTGTGCATCTTATTGTAGCCTGCACCGTTCCGTGTGGCTTAACCAAAGACCCTTCTTGTTTAATTTGAAGAGGTAATTCGCTAAATTCAATAGCGCTAATTAATACATTATTTAAATCAGCAAGCCCGTAAAGTTGATTTAAAAATGAAGGAACATTCGGATTCTGCGGAATAACCTTTGCGAACACTTGTTCCGTAGCAGAAAGGTCTTGATATTTTGCGATAATTCTTATTTTTTCTTGCATTACTGCTTCATAATTAACAAGAGTTTCATTTAAAACGTGTTGTCTGCTTCTTTCTTTTTGTATCACGGCGATTTCAGGACTTATCCAAGAAGCATAAACATAAAGAGCGCTGGCTATAAAAACTAAACTGCCAAGCGAAGTAATTAATCTTTTTTCTGAATCTTTCATTGATAAAAATTAAATATTATTGAATAATCGGATATTCTATTGTCTCTTCTATCTCTGGTTGGTTTTCTAACAATATTGTTTTAGGAGCAAGCGTCAATAAATCCTGTGATACGCTTAATCTTAAATCAAATTGAATTAATTCGTTCGCGCGTCTTGCGGATGATAAAGACGCTCTATAAATACCTTTAATATTTTCATATACAGCAAGTTGTCCTGCTAAAACTTCGTATGAACCAGCAAAGCCACTCATACTTACAGTGCCGTCCGCAACATTAATAATCATACTTTCGAATCCAATATTCTCCATTGTATTTTCTTCTAAAATATAAAATAACGGTGTTACTGCTGAATGGTCAGATAATAAATTTTTTATATTTACAAGTTGAGAATAAAATTGAATAAAACTTTCTTGAGTTTCTTGTTGTGGAGCTTTACGGTCTATTTCTTGTATTCTAGCTTCAGCGCTTTTAATAGAGGCTTCAACAAATGGCTTATAGCCAAATCTAATACCTATATAGATTATTATTGTAATTCCCAAAACTACCGCAGAATAAATCAAAGTTTTCCAAGGAATATTTTGGTCGCGCGACTTAATTTGAGTTATGGGTGTTGAAAAATTATTCATACTTATTTTTATTCAATAAACGGTTTTAATGAAACACCTATTGCAACGGTAAATCGCGGAGCAATCAGTTGCAGTAAAGGAGCAAAAGACAAAGGATAAGAAACTACACTCCATGGATTTGCTACTTCGGTTGTTACGCCAAGTCGTCTCTCCACATAATTTGATAATCCAAACATCGCTGCTCCTCCACCTGAAAGAATTATTTTAGATATTTTACCTCCTCCTTGATGAAAAACTTCTTGCGCTTTCTTCATCTCACTTAGTATAACATCAACAAAGGGAATCATCATTGTGGATAACCCATGTTCCCCTGCCATACCCGATAGTCCTTTTTGTTTTTTAAGCATTTCCGCTCTTTTAACATTAATACTAAGCCCTTTAGATAGTGCTTGAGTTAAAGAATTGCCCGCAAAATCAGTTTGATTTAAATATTTTAAAACTCCTTGTCCAGCAATCGCTATAGTACTTGTTAAAGCGCCTATATCTAAAATTAAAATATCTCCTTCTTGTCCCATAGTTAACGCCCTCGCTATACTAAGACCGTCTATTTCCAGCAATTTAAGATTTAAACCCGCTTTTTTAAATACTTCTCTGTGCGCATTAATTATATCATTAGGCACAGATATCAAAAATATTCTTTGCTTTTTAACACCATTATCATCTGTAAATTGACCAATAGGCGCAAAATCAATAGTCACTTCAGACATCGCAAGCGGTATAAGAGAACGCGCCTGATATGGAATCGCTTTTGCCGTTTCTTCAGCATTCATTACGGGCAAGTCCATTGTTGACGTAAAAGCAGAAAAAGAAGGAATCACCGCTACCGCTCGTTTAGTCTTTGTACCCATTTGCGCAACAAGTGTTTTTAACATTTCTACCGCATTGCCGTCCGCAATATTAAATAAGCTTGTTTGTATTACGCTGTTTGTCCGAGAAAGATAGTCTTGCGATTCTATAATGCCATAATTTATAACTGTCGCGCGACCTTGATGCAAATTCATTTCAACGGCTTTAATAGAGGTTGTGCCAATATCAACTCCAAGATAAGAGCCAACAACAGCCTGTGAAACTTCTTCACGAAAAAATCTTTCAAATAATTTTGGCATAGTTTACATTACTATTTTTTATTTTGTAATTATAAACTTATTATATATTATTTTTATAAATGAAGCACGAATTTTTGCTAAAATTTTTAAATGCGACAAGCAATGTCTTGGATATTATTATTCCTGGTCTTTGCGCAAACTGCGGTAAAGAAGCTTATAATTCTAAAGTTTTATGCGATTATTGTTCGACATCTATTATTATTCGTAAATCAGCACAAAAAATCGGAAACAATTTATTATTCGCAGCAACTAATTATCAGGATTCTGCCGCTCGAAATCTTATTAAAACGATGAAGTATGACTGTGTTCTAAAAGCTGGAACGCCTCTTGCCGAAATTATAATTAAACATTTAGATATCTCTGGGTTTAAAAAAATATTACCAAAAGATAAAAAAGTTTTTATCGTGCCGGTTCCTATCCATTTTATGAAAAAGTGGCGCCGCGGATTTAATCAATCAGAGATTTTAGCCAATATTATCGGTAATTCCCTAAACATTCCCGTAGTTAAAGCTCTAAAACGCCGAATGTATACACCACCTCAAAGTCATATAACAGATGATAAAATTCGTCTATTAAACATTAAAAAGTGCTTTATTTTATCTCGTAAATCGGTAATTATTCCACCTAAATCAGTGATAATTATTTTAGATGATATCGTTTCATCTGGCGGGACAATAAAAGAAGCGGCTCGAACCATTAAGCCGCTTCATCCTTCTCAAATTATTTTTGTAAGCGCTCTTTCTCGTTAATTTACTTCATTTATCTCTCTTTCATTAATACCAGGAATCCCTTCTACTGTGTCAGGCAAAATTACTTCTTGTTGAGTTTGTTGGGGTATTTGTTGTTGCGGTAGAGCCCTCCCTTCAATCGCTGCGATCACAGGGCTTTCACTAGATAATCTAGACATAAAAACTATTTTTTCTCTATTAATTTTCATTCCTCCTGAAGGCATCCAAATAGCATCAGAAAAATTTTCCAAGCTTAAACTACCATCTTCTGCTCTTCGCAAAAACCAAGGCCTTTCTATAACTACTCGCGGAAACAAACTTGTTCTCCCAAAATATATATCCCCCGTTGTCAGAAAAACCGCCATATAAGGCCTATGTAGAAAATACAAAGCTGTAGTTATTATTGCCCCTAAAAGAATAATCGCGAGAACGATAAGCGCAATTAATTTATAAAAATTCTTTTTTATTGATTTCAATTTTAATTATTTTTTATAACTATTTTCGACCGAGTCATTATATACTCTAATTATCAATTTTAAATTAAGACATATTCAAAATCAAATTATTTTATCTAATTAATATTATGTCTTCAAGTTAAAAATTAATACCTAAAATATTTACTTGTATTATGAAATGAGCCACCTCTCGGATTTGAACCGAGGACCCACGCTTTACAAAAGCGTTGCTCTGCCGCTGAGCTAAGGTGGCACAGATATAAGTCTGTGGTGGGGTTATATGACTTTACTCGAACTTACTTTAGCAAAAATCTCTGAAATTGAATAGTGGCGCGCAGAGCGTGCCACCCCACTCAGCGGCTCCGCCGCGCCGTTAATGCGGATGCCACCAAGACCGCAAAAATTTCTCTTTTTTGTATTCGGGGGCGCGCGCAAAAAATTTTTCAATTAAGGAATGAACTTTTTGCGGTCTTGGTGCTGTGCTGGCGCACAGGCGGAGCCGCTTTCCACCCCAAGTCCCGCTTCGCGGGACTGACCAGCAGGCAAAAATTGGAGGGGAGTTTGAGGGGAGGAAAATTTTTGCCTGCCGGAAAGATTTACAAATGGCGAAAGATTTGATAAATTGAATACATGCAATCATCAAGAAAATTAAATGTTGGTGTTATCGGGCTTGGGCATCAATCTCTTGATGACCATATCCCGGCCATTTTGGCTTCCACTGATGTAGTGTTGGTCGCCGTTTCGGATATTGACGAAGAAAAATTAAAATCTTTCTCTCGCGATCATAAAACGATACGTGCATATCGGCACTCTGGCGAGCTTTTTAGAACCGAGAAGCTTGACTTTGTTGTTATTGCCGTACCGCATCATATGCACCAAGAGATGGTGAGGGAGGCGATTAAACGAAAAATTCACATACTCAAAGAAAAACCGTTTGCTGTGTCTTTTTCACAAGCCAAGAAAATAAAAGAGGAAGCGGAGCGAAACGGCGTTAAAATTATGCTCACTTTACAGCGCCGCTTCAATCCGATTTATTTCACCTTTTTCCAACTGATTGATAAAATCGGCGCGCCGTTTTTTATAGACGCAAAATACACTTTTTATACCGATGCGCCGAATGAAGGGTGGCGCGGCAAAAAAGAACTTGCGGGCGGCGGCTGTCTTATTGATATGGGTTACCACATTGTTGATCTTCTGATGTGGTATTTCGGATTGCCGGATTTAGTTTTTGCTGAAACTTCTTGCGACACAAAAGAAGGAGTTGTTTATGACGCGGAAGACACCGCACAAGTTATCTTCCGTTATGCCAAGAAAAGTATTTTTGGGACTCTGCTTGTATCCCGCGTAATTCCTCCCAAAACGGAATACTTTGATGTCTATGGAACCCGTGGCATTATCCATATTGAGCGCGGCAAAATTGAACGGCGCGCTCCGAATGGTGAAACGCAGGAAGTGTTGTCACGAGAGCATCATTGGCCTTCGGCGGCTCAAGATCAGCTTGAGTATTTCGTAAAGGTCATTCGCGGCGAAAAAGAAAATATTAGCGGCCCGGATTTTCACTTCAACCATTTGGCGTTTATTGAGGCCGCGTATTCATCAAAGAAGTCAGGACAATTTGTAAGTCCGCAAAGTTTGCTTTATGACAAAAACAAAACGAGGTGAAAAACTTGCTATCAACGGCGGAGCTAAAACCCTTTCTTTAAAAAGGCCGCATTATGTTTGGCCACCTATAACGAAAGCGGCAGAACAAGCCGTATTAAAACAACTCCACGCCAGTATTTCTATTTACGATCGTAGCGGTATTTTTGAAAAATTTGAAAGCGCGTTTTCAACTTATCACAAAAGGAAATTCGCGCTTCTCACGAGTTCCGGCACCGCCGCGATCCACTCAATGTTTGTCGCCGCTGGTTTTCGCGATGGAGACGAAGTGATTTGCCCGGCATACACTTTTTTTGCGACGGTAACACCGCTTCTTTTTACTGGGGCAAAACCTGTCCTTTGTGATTGCGATGATAATGGCAATATCGATCCCAATGAAATAGAGAACAAAATTACATCGAGAACAAAAGGTATTGTTATCACGCATATGTGGGGTATTCCGTGTCAGATGGATAAAATTGTTGAAATTTGCAAAAAACATAAACTTCTGCTTTTGGAAGATTGCTCTCACGCCCACGGTGCGCGTTACAAAAACCAAGTCGTTGGCTCTTTTGGCGATATTGCGGCTTGGAGTTTACAGGGACCCAAGAACGTGAGCGGCGGCGAAGGCGGAATTTTAGCCACCAACAGCGAAGAATTTTATTATCGCGCGCTTCTTTTTGGCCATTATAATAAACGTTGCAAACAGGAAATCCCGCGAACGCATCCTCTCTATCGCTATTCAACTACCGGCATGGGCTTGAAATATCGTGCGCACCCGCTTGCCGTTGTTTTGGCGTTTGAAACGTTCAGAAAGTTGGATGCGTATCTTGCAATGCGCGACAAATTCGCAAAGCGAATAATTACTGCCGTTAAAAACATTCCGGGTCTCGCGCCGCCTCAAATTACGGACCAAATTCAGCCATCTTGGTATGCGCTGATTTTCCAATATCAGCCAGAAAAGTTTCAAGGTTTGAGTATAGAGAAGTTTTTTAAAGCCTTACAAGCAGAAGGACTTTGGGAAACGGACCGCCCCGGTTCAACTTCACCGCTCAATCTGCTGCCTCTTTTTCAGGCTCCGACTGAACTTTTCCCGATATATAAGAGCAACGGGTTTTCCTATGCCAAAGGCGATTTTCCTCGCGCGGAAATGTTCTACGAGAATGCCATTAAATTTCCCGTATGGGCGGAGCAAAAATATGCTTCAGTCGTCGCCTCATATATTCGCGGGATTCAAAAAGTGTCAGATAATTATCAACAACTACTATGAATCAACAAAATAAAAAGGTTGTCCAAAAAATAGTTTTAGGCGGGGTCGTGATTAAAGAAGGAAAAATTTTAATTCTCCAGCGCCACAAAGATGAGGATATTTATCCGAATATGTGGGAATTGCCCAGCGGCAAAAGAGAATCGCTTGAACCATCGGAAGACTCTTTGATTAGAGAAGTAAAGGAAGAAGCAGGACTTGATGTAAAAATAATAATGCCGTTTTCCGTTTTTGATTATCAGATTGAAAAGCCGGATGAAATACGCGACTCAACGCAGGTAAATTTTTTGGTAACTCCCGCGAATAATAAAGAAGTGAAATTAAGCGAGGAACATCAAGCGTTTGCATGGATAGCCAAAGATGAAATTGATAAATATGAACTTACCAATGCCACTAAAAATGTCATTCGAAAGGCATTTGAAGTCGCCGCCAAACTTGCATTATGAAATCGCCCGAAGGCATACAGAAATTTATTGAGTACAAGCGAAGTGTGGAAAAAGAACGCCAACAGCTCTTCGTTCAACTGCGTAGTAACACGTGATTCCATTCTCAATAACACTGACGCGTTTCAAGAATGGCTCCATCGAGTGTTTTAGCAGCTCCAGAAATGCGTTGACTTCTTCGACCGACATATTTGCTCTTTTACTAATGTCAACCACGCTCAGCGATTTAATTCCTTTATTCATTGTTACCTTCTTTTTCTGGGTTCTGGGAATTTCGGTTTTCTTGCGCTGGCGGATAAACGCCATTACTCTTTTTTTTCACGAACGAACCGTGAATGAGTCGAAAGGCCAATCGTCGCTCTGCTTCGTAAATCATCGGTGTACCGATGAGTGCGCCGCAGTTCGAACATTTCAGATTTGGCACTTCAGCTTTATTGTTTATCCTTGACTGCAAAAACACAAGCTCCTTCGGTGCAAAGATTCTGTCGAGATACATTCGGATCAATCTACCATGCCCATCTTTTTGATAGAGGGCAAAATGCTGATTGCATTTGCTACAAAAAAGATCAAGAAAATGCGAATTACCACCGCGGGTACTCACATACTTGTCCTTTTTGAGGGAATGTTGAGTTGTTTTTTGATCCGCCATGGTTTATCTCCTTTCTGTTTTATGTTGTCAAAGAACGCCTTTGACTGCAATTTAATTTACATCATTTTTGCTTTTTACGCAGTCCCCCGCCAAAAACTTCCGACGCACATTCTTCCTACAAAATAGTTTTTACCTTACCTTGTCAGCATTGAATCCAGCTGTCCGTGCGTAATTGTGCAGAGCCGAGCAAAAAACTTTATTTTCTTTTTTAGAATAATTTTTTGGTGGCGTACGCAAAATCAGAATTATAAAGAAAGTTTTTCTGCAAGACAGACCACCGATTTGCGACGATTGGCAACGGATTCGTTAACGTCGGCAATTTTTGCTAAAATAGGTTCAATCTTGATTGTATAAATACACTACAAATATTAATCTGTGGTGTCTCTATTTTACCAAGCTCGCACCTATTTCCAAAATCGCTGATGTCTAACACGCGCGGAGCGCGTGGTGACTTTGACCTAAATTATACGCTCGACGAATCGCCCCGCCACTGTCTCGCTTCACTCGGCAACCCCGAAAGAAAATACTTCTTGCATTTCTGATTTGCGCGAGACCGATTTTTTCTGAAAAAGGAAAGGGTGTTTTCTTTCGGGGTTCTGCCTGTGAAGTTTCAGGCAGTGTGGCGGGGCTTCAATACGGACGAGGCAAAGCAAAAACTATTTTTGCGGGAGGAAAGGATTTTGCTTTGCCGCGGCTTATTTTTTGTTTGGCGGGATTCCCGCCGCGTAGGAGGGTGCGGGAGGAATGCGCGGCGGATTTTTTAGTTAGCTGGGTTTAGAGAAATTCTGACAAATATTTTCTTTCCAATTTTTAAGTTAAGAGGAGCTGTAATTTTTGTTTGAAAATTTATAATCTTATCGTCGCTGTCTAAATCTTTAATCGCTCCCTTTTCAAATAAACGTCTTGCTTGTGTTTTTGATTCTATAAAACGATGCTCGACTAGAATATCAAGAAGTAAGCTATCCTTAACGACTTTTATTTCAGGCATTGTTTCCGGAATTTCTTTTTTACTGAATGTTTTCTCCCAGTTTAATCGAGCGGCTTGTGCAGAATCAAGACCGTGATACATTTGAACAATCTCAAACGATAATTTCATTTTGATATCTCGCGGGTTTGCACCATTATGCAGGCTTTTTTCATATTCATGAATGATACCCATATCAACGCGAGTAAGCAAAGTGAAATACTTGATTATAAAATCGTCTTTCAAAGACATGATTTTCCCAAACATATCTTCAGGAGTATCAAATAAGTTAACGGTATTCCCGAAGCTAGAGCTCATTTTTCTTCCATCCAATCCTTCTATGAGTGGGTTGGTCAAAATATCTTGCGGCTCTTGTCCGTAGAGCCTCTGCATATCTCTTCCCGCCAAAAGGTTAAATCTTTGATCTGTCCCGCCTATTTCGACATCAGCATTTACTTTCACTGAATCGTACCCCTGCATTAACGGATACAATAGCTCTCTCAGAGATATTCTTTTTCCTTCTCTAAGACGACGATCAATATTCTCTCGTGAAATAAACTCATTCAAGGAAAAAGCGTCTGCTTGATGCCCAATATCCATATAATTTAATTTTTTAAGCCACTCACTATTGTAATAAATTTCAGCTGTATCAACATTAATTATTTTGGACGCTTGCTTAATGTAGGTTTTTAGATTTTCTTCAACAGTTTCTTTTCGTAGCATTGGCCTCTCGCTATCTTTATCTGAAGCATCTCCAATCACACCAGTAAAGTCACCGATAATTAAAATGATTTTGTGACCCAGTTCTTGAAAATCTCTTAGCTTAAGCAGCGGGATTGATCTACCAAGGTGGATGTTTGGGCTCGTTGGGTCAATTCCAAGTTTAATACGGAGCCGTTCTCCGCTTTTAAGTTTTTTTTCAAGGTGAGATCTGTCAATAATCTCTTCAACCCCTCTACTTAAAAGCTCACCAATTTTCTTGTTATTTAACTCTGTCTTTTTCATAATTTGTAAATTAAAGTTAATTCTCGGGCTCGGTTAAATCGCGAAATTTAGCAATTTCATCACAAAGCACTTGTAACTCTTCTATGGTTATATGTTGCTCAGTGTCTGTTTTTGATGTTCCAACTTCAATTAAAATACCGTCATATAAATATTCCCCCTCGGCTGTCTTCATTTGCATTGCTAATATAGTTTGCTCCACTATTTGATCGCGCATAAAACGCCCGTGTGTATGAGAGGGGTCAAAAAACATTTTTACCCCTGTCATTTTTTTCACTTTTTCTGCAGAATCATGAACTGGCAGATGTCTAAATTTGCCCTTTCCCTCAACATCAACGCCCCGATGTATCATGAATATTCTATCTCTTAGATGAAATTGATTATCTTGCGTGGCAAAACTTATTTGCCCAATCCAATTTTTTTCCATTATATTTATTCCGCCATCAGAAATTTCACCAAACCACTTGCCATTTTTCACGCCTATAAACCAGTTATTCCTTTCGGCATATATCCCCATAATGTACATTTGATACCCGAGTTGATTCACTGCCGGATTCCATGGAAGAAATTTACCCTTCGGAATTATTTTTTCGTAAATCGGCAACTGTATAATAGGATCCATTATTTCGGCCGCAACCACTAAACCAGTTTCTTCCGCTAACCGTTTGGCGATTATCGCGCTTGGATACATTTTAAATTCGTCCATTGATTTTTGCGAAGTAATAATGCCAACATTGTGCATATATTCGTGAAAATCCATACCCATGCCATCGCCAGTACTATTCATACTCGTTCTTGATTTCAATCCAACAACACGTAACCCCCAAATTGCCCGTTGAGACTTTTGGGAAGAATTAACAACACGAATATCGGCTATACGGTAAAGCTGTTCAACATTATCGCTGTTCAGCAAACAAGGACCTGCGATAATTATGACTTTTTGTTTCGACGTCTCGTTTTTCATAGCTTTTTGCTTTATTTATGTACTACTTCTGGTGCATCTGATTTTGTATAAACAAATTTTTGGTCAAATTTTCTTTTCATTTCTCCAAGTTGATGAGCTAATTTCTCAGCATCCTCTGCTGTTATATGTGGCGACATCGGATAAATTCGTATCGCGCTCATATCTGCTCCAAGTTTTGATTTAGATAAGTTCTTTAGAAAGCCGACATCAATTGATGTATCAGAACCATTTCCTCCAGAAGAGAAGAAGTTTGATAGTTCGTAAATATATTGTGTGGCGTAATTAGTATTCTCTAATTTTCCGTCAAACATTTCACTAAAGTTTTTTGGTCCATGTGGTGGTATAGGATAATACACCGAGGCATAACATAGTGATTGTGGATTGAGTAATTCAAATCCGTATTCTGGTAAAACTTTTCTAAATATATCTCCAACGAGCATCATCTGGGTAAGATACATTTGGAATCCACGAATGCCTAGACTTTGCAATATTGTCCATGCAGCCATTACCGGAGCTGCACTTCTAGAGTGTTCGATCGTATGGTGTTGAAGAAAATTATTGCCAAATGAGCCACGTTCTCGTACGACAGCCGTGTCGCTAACAACTGAATGTAATTCGGATCTGTTTTTAACAAAAAATGCGCTATTGTTATACGGTGCAAAACCGATTTTATGAAAATCAACACCTATTGCATCGGCGTATTCGGAAGTACACAAAAGTTTGCTTACTTTCTCTATTCTAAATAAAACCTCTTCCGGTATTTCAAGCTCATTTTTCTCAAAATCGTAATCTTTATAGAAAAACCACGGCCAACTCACTACGGTATCAAAATATATAAACGGCTTGTAGCCTAAATTATGATTGGAACAAACTTTATCTATAATAGCTTTGGCAGCGTCAACTCTATCAATGTTGAGATTGATTGTGCTTCCACCGGATAGGATAATACAAGCTATCGATCTTTTTTCTATAAGAACACGGTTCAACACCGCTTCAAAATCATCAAGATCTATTGTTTCATCTGCGTGGGTCTTAACTCTAATACAAGCATTTTTCCCAAGACCAAGCCAAGCACAAACTGATTCAATAATATAATGATTGAATTTTGTGGTAATAACGACTGGAGCAAATCCATTCAATCCTTCTTTTGTTGCTTGAGGACAACAGCGGTTAAGCCCTATCCTAATGGCATAAGTAAAACAACCCTTGCCTCCGTAAGTAAAGACACCGTCACTATTTCCAGACCAGCCAGCCAATTTGGAAATTTGTCTTACTATTTGTTGTTCCGCTTCTTGCACTCCCGCACTAACATAATCCCATAGTAAGTTTAGATTGTAGAGATTGGCAATAGTAGAAATAGCCACTGATTCAAGTAGGGGCGGCGGGGTTATATTTTGCAATGATTGTGGAGAATGCCAAAGAACAGATCTTTGAAAATATTTCATGGCCCCATTGAGTACGTCGGGGGTTGAATTTGGATTGAGGGGAATATTTTCATATTCCTTGGCGAAAGAGAAATCAATTTCTTTGTTTGATCCAAGATATGGAACCCCGGATGATTTTGGGAAATGGTTCAAACAATCAGAGATTAACTTTAAAAGAATATCTCTGTTGAATTCAGAGCTATCCAAAAACTTCTGTCTAATCTCTTGATATATTGAATTTTCATTTAAGTCTTTCATATGCCCAATCATACCTCATTTTTCAATATTTGTATAGCCAAATTGGCTTTAAAATGATAAAATTTATATGTATGAAAGTCTTATACTCAACAGAAAATTTATTTTCCCACATGTTGATTTTTGGAGAGCTTGATGAGAAAACTAAGCTTCTTATTTTTAAAGTTGCGTGTAAAAACAATTTTAGATATTTAAAAACACCCGGCGAGAAACAGAGAGTTATGTTGAAAAATATCCTTAGGGCAAAAACATTCGAAGAAATCACTTTTTTAAATAAATACCTCGAGGGAGTTAATAAAGTTTTTGCTGATAGCTTACGAAAAAATAATTATTGGAAAATAATTTCAGAAGTTGAATTCTTTTTAAGATCGCCTAAATTAGATAAATGGACATCAAGTGTAGTCATGAATATTTGGCTGGCAAATAAAAATCTGTGCCCTTTTTTGAGGTTTGCTTTTGATAAATGGCAAAAAATTTCTCAAGCTGATACCAAATCATCCATTCTCTCCATAGCTGAATTTAGTACCGAATATTTATATCGTTTGGCTACTTTTAAAATCCGCCACGAAACAAAAAATGGCATTCACATTACTAACGGTGCTCATAATTCTCTTTTTCTTGTAGAAAACAATGCAGTTAAAAAAGTACCAATAAGTTTAGGTGCCATAAGATTTGTTAATGATCAAGAAATAAGAACAACAAAAAGACTGCTTAGGAGCGGTTTAAAAGAATATATACCGCATATTATTAGTTACGACGAGGATACTAAAATAATCATACGACAATATATTAATGGGGAAACTGGTCATAAATTGCTTGGGTCAGATTTTTTTAGAAGAAATATAAATGCGATCTCTGCTTTAAAAAGATTTTTCAAGCTTTATAAAGAGGTGAGGGATGATTTAAAAATAAACCTAGATATTCATCCAGGTAACTTTGTGTGGGACAATAATACACAAAAGTGGTTTTTTGTGGATACTGGACAGATACCATTTATCGGTTCCGATTATTTTCCGTTAAGTTCTTTTAAAAAATATTTTCAGAAAATATGGAAAGAGAGATATTTTAGAATTAAAGTGATTCCAATACGTTCAGTTGATTTAGGTCTCTAAACCCAGCTAACTAAAAAATCCGCCGCGCATTCCTCCCGCACCC
>JACCDV010732949.1_pt1 | contig 22860 bp, 15 predicted proteins | sample 7446131 | NCBI WGS metagenome assembly JACCDV01 (sample SAMN15323448, study PRJNA562643) | freshwater metagenome | isolation source: river surface water | place: USA:Blue River Watershed | collected 2017-08-17
GATGATCTGATGATATTATTGATATAAAGGATTGATTATAATAATTCGTTAAGATGGGTTTTTAGATATAGAATTTATAGAAAAAATCATATGGTTAGAGAGACCTCCAAAAGTATTATAGCTAACTTTATCGATAAACAGTATAAAAACACAAGAATCAAGAGTACATTGTTGAGCAAACTGTATGCTCTATTTTCACTAGGACAAGAGTGCCAACCAATACTCACACTAATAGATAGCTTGCCTTACTTGATATTGATAAGATAGTCAGTCTAAACCAGGCATCCCTTAATGAGCGGGGAGACAGAGTGAAGTATATGAGGATGGTTTCGGGACTTATGCAACAAAGTTAGAGAGTGAATGCGAGCCCTTCCCGACAGATTCAGCATTTGGTGAGGATGGCCCGACTTCACTTGATGTCACAAGACAGAGATCGATAATAATGATGATATATGATAAGTATAGCCATTTAATCATTACTTGATTTTAACGTCTTACTATTCTGACTATTACCCCTACAGCTACTCCTATGCATCATCCTACTCTTACTATTATTCCTATGATTAATGTTATTCAATCTTTGGCTTTCTTTGTCTGTAGGCAACTGGCCTTGGGATCTTCCCGAAATGCTTTTACAAATTAATTTTGAGAGTAGAAGAAAGAGCAACTGTAAAGCTGCTAAGAATAAAATCTTTAATGGTTTTCTACTAGAATATGTCAAGAATAAGTTTGATCTCTTTAACAAGAATCCTTTAGAAGCTATCCATATTCTTATTGAAGAAAGATATGATATACGTTTTGACACCCAGCAACACTAATGTCATTTCCTCACATAGTTCAACAGACGATTCGTCAGCAGGTAAATTCTTGAGATCCTATATAATCTAATTGCAGTATAATTCCATCTTTCTGATGAATTAGATAACTATCTTCTTTTGACGCACTTTATCCTCTTTATTCTCGTGCATCTCCTTACGGTAAATGAGCTCCATATGGGTCTTTCTTATTTTGTAGTAGAATTTGCTGCTCTTCTAATCAAATTTCTTTAGTAATACAAGTGCCTGATCAAAGAGAGGAATCATATCAAATAAGGCTGGGTTGTAACGAAATGGAATTTACAGGTTAGACCTCGGACGTGGGGTTTATTTGATTCGAGGATCTGATATGTAGTTCTGAACCATCATGGCTTAGTAAAGAATCTCGCAGTATTCCTGTGAGTATGTAAAGTACTTGTATTCTATATTATTCTCAATTTAATTTCCCTTCTCTTCAGTCAGATTATCTAAATCAATATTTTAGATATCAAGTTATGTAGGCGCTTTTTAATCTTTGACTTTGCTTTATTACTTCTACAGATAGAGGGTGATTTTGTTGAGGGCTGCCTTATAGAACTCCAAACTTTTACCAAGGATTTACTTGTACCTCTTATGCTCGATCAATCGCATGAGATAGTTTTGGTGATAGCTAGCGAACATCTTGTATACTCTTATTTAGAAAGGAATGATGTCCTTCTTGGGAAGTTTCTTCAGAGTTTCAAACACGATAGTAAAGCATGTATTAATATCTTTGACTGCTAGTTTTTTATTCACTTCGTTGTCGCTCTTAATTATTTTCTACAAATGCTTGAGCTGATCCTGTATTCTTATGAGGAAAGCTTCGATTTGGAGATCAGGAAATTTCTTAATATTGGCGATAAACTTTTAATCCACCAGCACATATTGTGGAAAATAACCATCTTTTATTCGCTGCATTACTATCCTTAAGCCTAATCTTTTGTTAGTGTCGTTTAGCTTGTAGATTTAGATTAGTGAAGGAGATAATTCCTAGACGTTCTTCACTTGGATTAATTTCTAAATGGCAGGGGGAAGCTTAGTGGTACAGAAAGATAGTGAATTTTTGAATATGAAGCGATGAGCGTAAGAGAGGTTGACGGGTTTAATTTGGATGCTACGGCATATGAAATTTTTGAATAGTTGAGCTATCATCCTTACAACAATCTAATACTACGTAAGATTATAATTAGGCTAATAAATCATTTGACCTGATTCTCAATGAAAAGTTGAAACTATTACATTCGTTACAAATCCTAGAACTTTATCTTATACTCTTCGACACTGTCACTAAAAAACCCCTTTATCTTTTATTGTAGGAAGAGAGTTTGGCCTTAGGTTTTCTTCACTTTGGACGAATTCGTATGAATCTTCTTTAGTAAATCTCCTTAAAGGGTGTAGATAATCATGATATAGTCGTAGGTCATGTAGAGTATGGATGGGGTGTAGCTCTAAATGAGCCATCCTTGGGCTAGAGAAACACCAGTCCAGCATCTATAAGATATGTTCTTTAGTAATTTATTCATTTCCTCATGGGCTGATATGGGCTTCATCAAATCAACTTTAGTCATCTAAATGAACCTTACAATAACTTGCCAATTATTCTTGAACTATCCCTTTTATATTATAGCCTTCAAGGATTCTATTCTCTAAGGTTTCAATAGCATGAGGTTGAAAAACTTAAGCCTTTCCTATTACACTCTATCTTAGGCAATAGATAAAAATCCCCATATCTATTCTTATAGTTTTGTTTATTTACCACTATTCTATCTCTTGTAATTGAGGAATATCGTAAGCTGGTCTTTGATTTTCTTAGATGACAACTTCTCATTCTTTATAATCAATTGAATCAATTTTACAATTATTTTGTTTCTCTCAACAAAGCAGTCAAACTATCCATTTACATTCTTCTATATGCTTTTGATTTCACCAATGAAGAAAGCACTGTCCTTAATATTATCCCCTTTGCTCTACTTCACTATCTTCCCTAAGATTTTACTTGACTATTTTTAATATTAGTCGAAACGATCAAAAAGCTTTTCAAGCTATTTCTACTCCTTCTTCACTTATGATTTGTATCTTGATTATTCTTTGGAGAGCTATGATTGAATGGAGTCTAAAAGTTTGTATATTTGCTTAACCCGACTCTTGCGCTATTTAAAGCTGCGAGACATTGACAAAAGAATCCTGTCAATATTGTTGTTCCATGTTGGCAGCTCTTGCTGGATTTTAGATGTTCCCTTAGGATCTTTAGGATCAATCTTTTATTAAACTTTGGGCATAAATCTAGTCTCATCAATCAAAGTAGCCTTTTATGTCTTCTCAAAGATATGAGCCTGAAGTTATTTTTATTCAGCAACTATCTCCCCGATTTACTTCAAACGATTGATTGTTATTTATGGGCAAATAATCAACTTTTTTATTAGTGATTGCTGAATAGGCACATACTTCTTAAAGAACTCTTCCTTCTTAGCGTACCATTGCAGTAGTTGCTCTATAGTTTGTTTGGTCTTCTATACTTGGGCGTTCTTCATGAGCGCTGAGGCCTTTGCCGACATATTTCAAAAATTTTAGAATAATATATTACTCAAAGATATGCCTTTGCGAAATAAGTAACATCAATAATCATTTAATTTGGTTTTAATTTGATAAAGAAAGATTATTACATTAAGAATATTTTATAGGAAAGGGCAAAGATTATTGCTCGTAAAGAGCAGTAAGATTAACATAATATAGCTTAGTTTTAGAAACAATTAACCATCTTGGTAAGAATAAAAGGCAACTATCATCTGAGTTTATAAGAGTTGTAAGAGTAGTTGGACTTAGGCTTGCTTGATGATACTCCTGAGTTATAGCTCTTTTTGCTGCTCCCAAACGAATTGTATGAACGCACACTTCCTGCTGAAGAATATGGGCCTTTTCTACCGCCTTTCCTCAGTACTTCCTTTTCTGAGTTAAGCTTTTTGGCTTTCAATTCGAGTTACTTGACTTTGGCTTTACTGGCTTAAAGTTATTTCTTGAGACGCTATAGCTAAACATTATTCTTTTTTGTAGCATTTCTGACTTGGTTTAGCTCCTTCTCCACCTATTCGCCCTTCTTTCTTGCCCCTACTTCTTTCTAAGAAGTCAATAGAGCACATATCTTCTTATGGAGTTGAGTCAACTCTTTCTTCAACTCAGTATGTCTTTATTACTGATCTGATATATTGTTTTTCCAATCCACCAATTATAAGTTAGCAGTCTCAATACTGTCCTTTAGTTGCTTTGTTCGCTCAATTGCTGCTTCAATCTCAATATTGGCTTTCTTTTTCTCAACTTGCTCCTCAAGCCTTGCCAATTTGGCTTTTAAGATTTAATTTTCGGACTTAAACTGATCGATTTCTTTGAGTTTACTTTGATTTTTGCTATTTTTCTTGTTTTAGTAGTTGATCGAAAATGAATTTTCGTTCTTGGAGGTATCATTTAAGGCAGCTGCCCTTGCTGACTCCAACTCCACCCTCAACTGAGCATATATTTCTTTCAATTCTGGCACATCATACTCTTTATTTTTGACATTGAGGGCAAGAGGATAATGATACTTTTGGTCGTTAGTCATATAGGTCAGTATAAGGTATCTTTTGTTCGATTTTGAAGCTGTCTTGTTTGTATTTGTTGCCGATGATTTATTCTTTAGCATTTGCAGGTCCTGAGAGGACAGGATGTCAATATAGCAACTTATCTCCTTCTGCTCAAATGCCTTTATTAGCAGGCTCCAGAATTATTAAAACTAGAGGGTATGGCCTGTTTTTGAAGTAACCTCCATCACTGTCTCAGATGAGTAACACCCCTACCACTCAGTCAATCCGAATTTCTCACTCAAATGCAGTCTTATTTCGCCATCCACTGTAACTTTGATGACATAATCACTCTTAGTGCTGGTGTGATTGAATGTTTTCTATAAATTCATACTCAAACGTTTTAAATCAATAATTTGATTATCTAAAAGCCCAGTTGATTACATATTGAAGTTTGTGAGAAAGATTGATATTTATTGTTGGTTAAAAACTAGATAAGGTAAGAGTGCGATATAATTTATTCTTCTAATGGAAGAGAAAGAAAAGCAAGTAAATTTCCAATTCTAACTCCAAAATTTCACCAGCATGCAGGCGAGGATTGAAGAGACGCGCCGTGAATTGAGCCAGCTTGTCAAGATTTAGAACAACTAAAAGAAAAGCATTGACAACATTATTAAGATGTCACTCATAACGACCAGAAATAAATTCAATCTTTTGTAGTCCCACTCCCTCAGCAGCAAGAGGCACCAAAAGGAGTATGAAGAGCTCAAGAACAGGCAGTAGAAAGTGAAGGAGATGAAGGAGAAGGAAGAAAAAGAACTTAAAGAAATCAAGAATGAAATGAAGAAGAATAAGGAAAATTGGAGAATGTTTATCAAAAACAAAAGCATTTAGTACGAGTAGACAATCAAGAGAAACCATAAGTAAGATCTATAAAAGAAAGAAAAGCTAGTGCAGTCAATAAAGAGAGAAAGATAGCAACATCAATAAGCACTCAAAAATTCACGCACCTAAGAGTAATCATTCATCTATTTAGGAAACTACAAAAATAAGCCATGCTTCTCAATCAAACTTTGGTCAAAATAGGGAAACAGCCTTCACTCGCGAAGGAATTAGATCGTCTAACAAAGCAGAAAGAGGAGATTGAGCAGAGAGTGATTGAGAAGAGAGAATTCAAAGAAAAAATGAAGGCCTAGGTGGATAAATTGAAGAAAATGAAATAAGAGTAACTTGTCCAAATGATTAAATAGTCTGAGAGTAAACCCAAGCTGCCTATCCTCTAAAGACTAACCCACAATTCATCTAGACTGCTTGAGCCTTTGATTCTTTCAGTGGTTGAGAGAGGAAACTAGACACCAGCATTCCAAATGTAACCCAACTGATCTTATTAAAATACTATGCCTTTATATTCTTGCCTGTTGTCTCCAACACATCTATGCTATATAAGGTATAGTCCTCATACACATATAATAAATAAGTAATACCTGAGCACTGTTGTAAAGATTTAATGTAGCCAACTACCATATGCATTGACCAATTCCCCGAAAAGCAAATCCTACGTGAAGACGACCATCTTTTGAAATTAAGCTCTTACTTTGAGATCCAATCAAACAATTTCTAATTTGATCAGTACGACCACGGTACAAATGAGATGAAGGCCAAGTACAAAATAACCCCCAAGCTCTATAGGTACTTTAACAAAAGAAACTATTTATTTTCTAAGTTTTAAAAGGGAATATGCATCGATTAATAGAGTTGGTACTCTGCCATTCCGGAACCAGTCTCTCTCTATCTTGCCAAAAGGTTTAAGGACAAGAAGATCAACAAGATCTTTGAGCCTTTCTGTGGCATAGGAGGGATCGCCATCCATCTCTGCAATCACTTTACCGAATATATTGTCAATGATATCGACTAAAATAAAATCAAAATGCTCAAGAAGAACATGGAAATCTATGAGAAAAATACAAATAAACTCACATTCATCAACTAAGATTTCCTTAAGGTGGAGCCCTTCCATACAGATGCTCTCATTATCTGTCCTCCTTGGGGAGGGATCTAAACCTAAGAATACGCCACTCATGATCTCGACTCCATCATGAACCCTAAACTATCAGACATCCTCATCCACGCACAGAAATTTGCAAGGGAAATACTTCTGCAAATGCCCAAGCAGACCAATATTGGCAACCTCATCAGGATCATCCACCAAGTAGGCCTAAAGCCCATCTTTACAGTCTAAAAGATTAAGACAAATGGAAAATGCTCACAGCTGTTTGTCTATCTCGGAAGCTAGCCTTTCATAGGAATTAATAGTCCTCAGCTCTATAATGTTCTCTATCGTGACCTGGACAAATAGAGCAAAGTTGACAAGAAGCACGTTAAGAATGTACTGAAGTCTGACTGCACTTCAATAATGAAGGAGGTGTATAATGGGCAGTATCCAAATAAGAAGGCTGCATCGTGAATGATGGAAGCGAATTCCTAAGGAACTAAAAACAAAATGAATGATTAAAATAGCAATTATGCGTATAATCATACATTATAGTCTGTAAAGTAGCCGTTGTAGTTTTTAACCTAGTCCATCATCTAGAACTGGATCTCGTTCAGCTTGTTTATATCCATAATCAACTTACCTGCATACCAAAATCATTACCTATGTTGACCCCTTTAAACATGCTCAAAATAGGAATGCTCTTTATCTTCTACTATACATTCTATCGCTAGACCCGCCTTTTGTTCGTGAATTTCCTTCGCTGGTATGCCCTTCTTTTATGCTCTCTTCCAAAACTCTAAGCTTAAATCATTGAGCGCTTGACCCTTTCGTAAACATATAGCTCTGGGCACTAAGACTCTATATGGGATTAAAGGCACAAGACACACACTTTATTGAGGATTTTTAGTTCCTTGTTGATGAGAATCTTAGACTGAAGCTATTTGAACTATTCCTAACTTACGAAAATATTACCCATATCTCTAATTCTTCAAGGATAGCAGTGAAATTTGAAAACGATAGTTTTTGTAGAAGGCAAAGATCAATACTTTTACAGCACACGCCATAATCTTGCCCTGTGATAAACTAGTACACTCCTAGGATCCTCTACACATTGCTCAGGTTCAATATCTTTTCTTTGGTTTATTAGTTGGAGCCAACTTTATTACTCCTTTCATTGATATAGAACTTGGCCATTCCTTAGTAATAATGTGTTTACCTTCCTTGATGAAGTAAAGATTTCTATTATTGATATTCCCTTTTTGCATTTCAAAGAGACAGGTATCTGAATCGATTGTTATTCTTTAGAATTTAAAGGAAATAAGCTTCTAAAGAGCACTTTGTTCAGGAAGATAATTCAGAAAGTATATGGATTTAGCAAATCCCATCTATAGCAACAGCTATTCCTTGAGGTACTTTGGCAACTTTTATATCAACTCCTACTGTTGCTTTGACTACATCTTCAGTTACACCTACCAAATCAGCTCAAAGAAGTTATAAATCCTATCTCGAATGGCAGTAGAAACCTACTTCAATTGCATGAAATTATCAAAGGAAATAATATTCTATTCATGGAATATTCTTCGCTATTGGAAGGTTGAGACCACCTGCACCAACACATCACCTACATAGGAGGCAAGAACCATGAAGAAGATGCATGCAATAATAGCATAGACTGCTTCAATAGGATTTTTGGCGAATGGACCTGGAGCCAAAGTGGAGAGTGTGCCTGTTGAAAATTACTGAGCGTAGATGTACTGAAAGTACCAAGGGCCGGTGATAATGCTGATGGGATAGCTTGTATTGTTAGTCATCCAGTAATAGGCAGTATTAGAGCCGTAGTATTGAGCATTGTATAGAAGCAAATCCATGGCGATAAATATACAAGCTCCGTAGTTACCCATCATCAGCACATCGCTGAAAAGCACCACTAAGGTAAAGATTATCCTTGCGGTTGGCTGGTATTGTAGAAAGTTGGTGACTTGGCTTTGATACTTGAATTTTTTGATCCAGATGAGGCCAGCTGGGATGAACTGTAGGAAGTTGAGATAGAAGTCATCATGGGCGGTGGGAATGAGGTAGACTACAAGCACTATTATATCGAAATAAAATTGTGTCTTTAGATAATTTGATACTATTTCTCTTTGGTCGTCAATCACCCGTCCTCTCCCGAACGAATAGAACCCTCTAAAGAAGCTCAAGGCGATATCTACTGCAAAGTAGATAGGGACAACAATAAAGAAGATATCTTTGACCTCGGAGAGAGCTAGTTCTTAGTCGAAGAATTTGGGTCCGAAAGCAAGATCGAGTGAGATTTGCAGCTAGACTATGTAGAATACTACTATGAATACCAAATTCCAGATGAGAGCAAAGACCGAAAGCGGGTCAATGTATAGCCAGCAATATACACTCTATCTTTACTTCTATCCTGACTCCAGCTAAGAACTCTATCTGCATAGAAGTCGCTTAACTGTCTTTTGGATGTCGCCCGGAATCTAGGAGAAATTGAGTGGCTTATACTCTTTGCTGAAATCGGCAAGCTACAACTAGGTATTTCTCATTCACTTAATAATAAAATGAGTCCATCATTTAATCAAAGTTACTTTAGTAAAATATCCATTATTCAATTTCGATAGATAGGCATCAGTCGAGTTATTAAATTGAATAGATATACAAATCCATAGATAATTTATAATAGAATTGAATGTCAGCATTAGCTTGCTCGATCTCAGGTGCCCCACTTACATTCGGAGTGGTTGCTAAGAATGGCTACCTCTATTAAAAATCAACCATCCTTCACTACCTGTCTCTCCATCCCACCTGCCCTCACACATCAGCTCCATTGTCACCAAACGATCTGGTTGACCTCACCCCAACCAATACTCTAGTAGTGCCTTCTCAGCAAAGCATCCCAACCCTTGTTTAGAAACTTCAGGTCGAACTAGATGCATTAATCTTATAGGCCCATATGCTTAAGCAAAATTTAAGGGAGAGGAGATAAGAACTGGCAGTCAGTCTTTATAGGCAAGATGCTTCAATCCGAGTCATTTCTAAATTAAAAGAAGAGCGTGATCAAAACAGGGAGAGAATTGCCGCATTAATGGAATAGTTGAGATTGAGAGAAAACTAATGATGAATCATATATTCCCTATATTCATAAATTAATATTGGTCATGCGATTGTAATAAAATTATTCATAATGTCATTTTTTCTCCAAGGATAAAGAAACACCAATTTTCAAATCACAGCAACGCCCTCTCCGGGTAAGAATGTCATAATCCAGGCTCCTATTAATCTAAATCTTTGGGAAATTCGAGGAAGTACGGAGTTGCACCCTTTGGATCCACACAGCCATTGAATCGCAACAAAACCTAGAAGAAGAAGGATAGCAAGATCGAGGCCATTGCCAAAGAGACGGATGAGTTATTTTTAATAAACGATGTAAGCATAAAAATAAAACCGCAAGAGCAAGTTTCATCGGTGTTCAAATCAGGCACGCTAAGATTTCATAATAATGTGCCTTAAATTCCAGGGCCAGGACAGTATTAGCCAAAAGTTAGTATTCTCAACAAAATTAAATCGTCCTCCCTTATCCACCCCATCCATCAATACACCTTACCCTCCAAACCCACCGTCCCTTCCATTCCAGTCGATAATCTTGGATTCAAAGAAGATGACCTTAATGAGATGAAGAAAGTTAAACCTCCCAAGCCATAGTCACCCCACCCAGGCTCATATTAGATAAGTGCTCCCTTAAACTCAAAAGGAGTGGTTCCATGGAAGTTATAGAATACAATTAAAAAAGATGCTTAACAATTACCTGGACCAGGTGAATATAACCATCTATCCAAGGCAAATAAGTCAGTGAGCTCTTGCTTCCACTCCTCTACTGATAGGTTTGGAAAATCTAGGAAGATAAGGGAGGACAAAATGCCTGGTCCAGGGCAGTACAACTTATAAGGAAGTAAAAAAATAAGTCATAATATGAGTAACTAAAGTTATTTCAACTCAAAGACTGCGCGTTTCCAAAAGGACATGAATAATAATAGTGTTGGTCCAGGGATGTATTACAATTAACTAAATATACGGAACAAATCCCATTCTATGAATACGATAAGGCGAATGCCATTAAAATAGTAGATGAATAAGACAGCAAATAAGAAAAGCATCTTTGAGATTAAGAACAGTAATCCAGGGCCTGGATAGTATCGAACTAACCTTGGCATCTCCTACCAACTCCATAAGGCATTATTAAAGAAACAAACAGGGGATGTCTTGCCCAAATAGAAAAGGACTGTTTTCTAGCCCAAATAAGAATAATACTACCCAGGTCCAGGCTCCTATGAACAATAAACTAAAAAAAATCATCCAAAAGGTAAGATTTGGAGGAAAACTGAGGTCGTCAATTTAAAGATTGAGTAAGATCCATCTCCCTCCCCAATGGACTATCCTAACTTCCACAATACAATCTAATCAAAGATCAAGCAAATGAATTCTAAGCTGACCCTAACATAGTAAAAACCCTTTAACAGTGGAGCTGAAAGATTCAAGCATTACTCAAATAAAAAAGATAAAATTCCATAGCATTACACATAAGACACACAGTAGTAATAGGAAGGAATGGTGAATCTAATGCAGACAAATTCATAAAAGAAAGTCAAACGGTTAGTAATGACAACGGTGAAGGTAAGGGTTCCATTCGGAATTTCCTCTAATAAGTACTAATAGAAAGTATACGATGGTCCTGAGTTTTACGAGAAGACTCTTGATTGGGTGAAGCCTTCATTTAGCATAAAGAGCAAAATCCAATGATATTTTATCTGATGTAATTTCTAATAATAAGAGTGATTTGATATAGAAAATTAAGAAATAATGGGAACTGCTTGCATCTGCTATAAGCAACAGAAAGGAGGATAGCTCATACAGCCCCTCCAACAATAGCATATCCAAATGTAAGGGGTGGGCCAGCAAAGGGACAGGTTCAAAGATATATTCAATGAAGATTAAGTATTAAGCGAATTGGATCTGAATGTCATCAATAATGAGCTCTCTAGATACTTGATAGAGTTTTAGCTCAAAAATGGTGCAATCACTAATAGATTCACTCAAAGGCTGCTCCCTTCCCTATAGCCAGCATAAGAATTACAGCATTTCGAATAATAAATACAGAAACCTCTTGAGGGCAAACAGGTAGAGCATATTAAATCAACTATAGAGCAAAGCAGGAAGGAAAATGAACTATATTTACCTTTGCAAAACTAAAATGCAGACTCTTTACTTGAACCCTCAGATAGTGACCATGAATTGGGAAACTAAAACAAAAGCTGCCTTCTCTCTTTATCCAGCCGCATTCTTCACTAGTCCTTGTTTACTGATAGGAACTATCAAAAGACCCATTTTTATAACGTCTATAATAAGATTGGAGAAACGCAGCTAGAAAAATGGTGCGACAATAATAGACTAACATATTAGTACTAATTGGATCAAGTGCAGTAGTTGAAAAATAAACAAATAGATTCAAAATTTATTACCTGCCTCCGAAGTCTACACCATCATTGGGAAACACACTTTATTCATCTACTTACCTATTGCCAAACCGGGTTGAAAATATATGTTAATGGAGATCAAAAGATCTACCCTATTTCCTATGAGTCTCAATTATAATTAGCCAACATATATGATCAACTTGTTACTAAGGTTCAACATTTGGATCTTGCCCACCTCATCTATCTGCTTGTCGGATGGATTCCCTAACATATCAACCTTAATGATGTCAAAAACTATAGGTCCATACTTTAAAGATTGTAAGCCAATATAAGTGAAGCAAATACACTCATCAATTTCACAAGGGACACCCAGTTCGGCCAATAATATGCTACTCTATCTCGTATTGATCTGAAAAACTAAATCATTTACCTTTTCTCCAACAATCACACAACAACAATTCCCACCATCTTGCTTTAATACAGCAATCCTCGAACAAATGAAATAGGGATTGCATTTAATAACTTCATTGAGCTCTACGATTTGATTGACCTAAATTGGAATCCTTTTATCTATGAGTATAGTATGAGTTGTTAGGGAATACTCAATAGAGAGAACAGATTAAAAACCTTCATTCTGGTCATTCCGCCGAGTAGTCAAGATCTCTAAATAAGGCTATTCTTATAGATGCATCAAGATATAGCTTCAATCAAAGCGTCCCCAGCGATTATCAGTTTATACGAATACGATGGTTTAAGTGAGGCTGGGGAGGGCTAGCCCATCAGGACAATAGAGGCCAATCAATTTATTTACTCAGATGTCTTCATCTTTTAGTACTGCAAATAAAAAAGCCAGTACTTGCTCACAATTAAGATGGTATAATAGCAATAGCCTCTTGAAGATGATATATACTTTACAATGACACTGTATTCCTTTGCTTAAATGAAATTCAAATAGCTGTAAAAGAAGCCTTGCCTTGCCGAAACAGCCTTAGTCACTCACATAAGCTAATAGAACATGGGATATGGAATAAACTCACCCTATTTTAACAAAAATTTACAATTCAGCGTATAAGTATAAACTGGATCAAGCTTATAAATGAACGTATAAGCATCAAGAGATCTCATCTATTAAATATGCTTGATCCCTGATCCTCAAAGACAGCAGAATCTAACAAAGCTTAAACTCTAAGATATCATTAATAACTCAGAAATCTCAGGGGAGAAGAGGGGCAAAGGATCCTTCATCATCAAGACCATTTGCACTCATTATCTCCTTATGATCAATGCCTACTCTTAAGCCAAATAGGATATTACAGTAGGACTGAAGCTCTATGGTAAATCCAAAGCAAACTCAGAACATATACTTTCTCTACAATAGATCTAAGCTAATTATTAGCCAATATTCATGCATGAAGTGAAATGGCTGCCCACCCACTCTGGGCCACGCAAACGCCTGAAATCCAATAGCAGCAACTCTTATCAACCTCTTTCAACCTTTAGTTAATTCTTTAAAAACCCAGTGATTGATAAGAAGCTTATCAAAGGTACATATCAATTCTTCATCAAAAGCTAAACATTTAGATAGTACTTTGATTCTGTTGAGAACTATCATGATAAAAGTGGCTGTGAACCCCCACCACTATCCATGGCCATCTTCCTCTCCTCAGAAGATAAGAAATTATATAAGATTATGGCTGATGATGCTTTCTATGTACCTTTCGGGGTCGGTTTTTGGACACAGTCTATGGATCTTGAGGAGGGAACTTATAGGTTCGTATTTCCCAAGATGGATAAAGGATTTAGTAAAGGAACATTTGGAATTATTAAAAATTGATATATTTTTCATTGATACTTTATGATGTAATTTGGATTATCGATCATTTCTTTTTCTTCTTTGGCTTTTCCTCGACTTTGATCTCTGACTTAGCTGGTGGTTTAACCTCAACCTTTTCCTCCACTTGGATTTAAGACTTGGCTGATGGCTTCACCTAGACCTTATTCTTAGGCTCCTGCTTGACCTCTGATTTCTTTTCGACTAAGGGAACAATAGGAGGAGGGGAGGCATCTTTTACTTCAGGTAATTCCACTGCTGATCCTTTCTTCTTTTTGTTCTTACCAGTCTTCACTTACTCCACTTTGACTTATTCCACTTTGGGCTGCTCAACTACTTCAACTTTCTTTTTCTTGGGTTCTTAAGCTGGAGGAGACTTATCGTTCTTTTTGCTTTTATCTTCTTTTTTGTTCTTGGGGTCAGGTTGAGGTTCAGGCTTTTTCTTTTCTGGAGGCTTGTAATCGGGGTACTATTTGACATACTCATCAAGTTTATATGTTAGTTGCTGCAACTGTCTTTTCTTGGCTTGCAGCTCCTCCTCAAGAGATTTATTCTTCTCCTCTTGCTTCTTCCTTTAAGTCTATAAGTCCTTCAGGTAGCTATTCTCCCCCCATTATAAATTTTCAGTCTCAGCTGCCAACTTCTAGTTCTCTTTGGATACTTCTTCAATCAACTTGGAGATCTAAGCTCCCTCCTCGTTTGCTGCGATAACTGCTGAAATCTTTTTGTTCATGCTTTCAATAACTGATGGAGGAACTAGCTTTTACATCTCAGCCTTTTAGATTTCATAACGTTAATTGACCTTTTTAATCTCCTTCCTAAGTGCTTAGTTTTTGGATTGGATTGCAAGGTATTCCTATGGAACTTTTTACTCATATCTAATGACCTTCTTTTCCTCCTTCTGAGCGTCAAGTTTAGCTGATTCTTCTTTGAGATCATGCACTCTTTTGGCTAACTCCTCAGATCTTTTAGTGAGGTCAATGATTCTCTTCTCCTTCTTTTTCTCAGCCTACTTATTCTATGAGTTTTAGTTGGCCCGGCTTGCGATTTCTTCTTATAGTCTTTTATTGGCTCGGCTCAACTATTCATTCAAGGCCTTAATGTGGTTTATCTCGCCAGTGATTCTTGCGTGCTACTGCTTAAGACTTTAGCTGGTTTCTCCTTTTATTTGACTCAGCTAGTTCTTTTTGTGTTGAACTCTTTCCTTCACCTCAGCAATTTTCTTAAGTAATGCTTACTTAGCATGTTGTTGGGCTTTTGCCTTTTCTTCTCTGCTTTTGCGAGATGCATTGAGATTCTACTCAGCAGCTTTTTTCTTGTTGTTAAGTTAAGTAATCTTGGATTCCAACTATTCTTTTCTAGATTGAATCTGCTTGTTTTCATTTTGTAGTTGAGCCAGCTTTTGCCTTTCCCCCTCCAAAGCGGATTTTTTCGTTGCTAAGGCCAACTCATATTAGTGCTTTTGGGCTTATTAAGCTTTGGTCTTTTATTTGGCCTCTTCTTAAAGCCGTCTATTTTCGTTTTGGATCTTCTACACTTCAGCTTTGTGTGCTTCTTATTGTCTTTGCCTCTTTTCCTTTAATAAATTAAGCTCAGCTTTCTTGGCTTAAATGGCTTCCTTTAATTTGCTTTTTTGTTCATTTAGTTTTTCAGATTGGGCTTGCTTTTGAGTGACTTCTTGATGAGCATTAGCTTTGTCACGGAGTGCTTGCTATAGATCAAGTTTCTTCTTTGTGGCTTCACTTAGTTTTTGTTAGAGTTCACGAGCCTTATCTTCTTCTTTGGACAACATTTTGTTAACCGTTTCGAGTTTGCCTTTGGATATAGCTGGGGATGCACTTCTACGGCTCTATATTAGATACTAATAGTACTGCCCTTGGACTTAGTGGAGGAACCTCGCTCTATCTTATCTTTGACCCAGGAGAAGATGGCTCATTCTCAAGGATAGCACTTTGGCTCTTCTTTGGAGACAACTATACCTTAGCCTCAGTCTTTATCTCTTACCCATTCACAATTATAATGGATTCCTTTTTGACTTCTTCCTTTTCCCGGTCTTCCTATGCCGATATTGAAGAAGTGTTTACTTTAACCGTTTCTTCAACTTTCTAAATGACTGGCTCAAAAACAGAAGTTTCCAGAGATTTTGTCACATTTATCTGCTCAATGGATGAGGAAGGAGGGTTTGAGTCAGATGATGCCTATGAATGAAACTGTGAAATCTATAAGGCAACTGTAGATTCTGATTTGGAGTGAAGGGGGTTGGGAAGGATAGGAAGCTAAGGCTGCGCTTCAGGTTCTTTGTGCTAGAGTTGTTGATTGGTCTATGCCTATGACATTTAATAATATAAAAACGTGTTGATTTAAATATCTTATCAGTGTGCAATTAACATAGCCCAACTAATTCTCAATATAAATTCGTTTGCGATAATTCGTAAGACGATAAATAAGCTGCATAGTTATTGTATAATTTAAATATACAGATGATAAAGTAACAGTAGGACCCTAAGCTTCTTAGAACCTTCAAAGGCCACAAAGATTAGATAAACGCAATAGCCTTTCACCCTCAATGGTAATCCTCATCTAAGAAAGTAAGCAAATCGCCACAGGATCAAACGATAGTATGGTGTTTGTGTGGAATCTCAACACTTCAGGCAACATCTATAAATACATTGGCCATAGAGTATCCATCAATTTATACAGGACGCTGTCACTGATGTGAAATTCTCTCCTCTTGGGAACCAACTTGCAAGTGCATCAAAAGATGAGACAGTTAAAATTTGGACTAATAACGCTGAAGGAAATTCCTTTACGATAAAGGCACATAATGCTCCCATTCGGGCTTTGGACTATAGCTATGATGGAAAGTTACTCCTCACTTGTTCGGACGATAAGACAATAAAGGTTCACAGGATCGAGGACAAAAAGCTTTACTTCACACTCACAGGACACAAGAACTGGATCAAAACAACCAACTTTTCACCAGACAATCGCCTTATTTGCTCAGGAGGAGAGGATAAGACAGTAATCCTTTGGGACACATAATCGCAAAAAGTGCTCTACCACTTCAATGATCACCTTGGCTCCATCAACGATTGCAAGTTCAACTCTGACGGGACCTGCTTGGCAAGCTGCTCGACTGATAAGAAAGTAAAGCTCTACGACCTAAGATGTAAAAGATTAATCCAAAACTATGATGCACATGGCGAGGCAGTAACTAAGGTTGACTTTCACCCTAAGAATAACTTTATGATTACAACCTCTCTTGACTCAAAGATCAAGCTGTGGGAGATTAATAAAGGGGTTCTTTAGTACACTCTTTATGGTCATAACGGCAGTACAAATACTTGTGCCTTTTCTAAGTATGGAGACTATTTCGCAACAGGAGGAAGTGACTCCCTTGCAATGATTTGGAAGACCAACCTCTAGAAGGAACAAACTTAACAAATACAAGTCCTTGATGGCCCTAAAACCCAGCCTATTTCCAAAATCAAAAGCAGCAACAAATTAAAAAATGTCTCGAGCAGAGTCTAGCAAGAGTAGAACGTGTAAAGAATAAGGGGTGAGAAGGGTAAGTAAAGCGAGGAAGAGTAAGCCTAGATTCCTCCTTAGGTTTAATAGGTGGTGGATAAAATATCTGAGCAACTCAATTTAATCATCAAGTCTCTTCTGACCATGGAAGAAAGAGTTTCTAAAAGCGAATAACGCATTTCCAAGCTCAACATTCTCATTTTCAAAAGACTGAGTGAGAAGCGAAACCTGAAGAAGAAAATAATGAACTTATAAGAACTCTAAAACCAAGAGCTGAAGGTGACTATAAAACATCGAAAACACGTTGCCACAGAATAATAAAATTGATATTATCATTATCTCCATTTTTAATATATACAGTATTCACATAGGAATTGATTAAATGGGTATGCCAATTAGAGGCTTTTATAATTAATATTAACCCAATGAGCCACACTACCTCAGCCAACTAAACCCCAATATAACCCAGCCTTGAGACACATAGCCAATAGACTTCTAAGGCCTGCTCTACTATGGCCTAGCCAACTCAAACTGAAGTCCCATCAACTAGTGCTCCTAATACTGAAGACATTTCTAATCGCTAACAAGAAAAGCAATAGTCTTAAGAGGCCTCAATGACGCCCCAAAACTCAATCAAGAGCCAGCATAAGCGATTGGGTGTTTCAATTAACTTAGACTCTTAGTTGTCAAATCGCAATAATTAGAGCCATATTGACTTCAACATTTTCCAATAGCTATAGAGTGGTTGTGTATCTAGTAAGGCTGTATTGCTTATAAAGAGATTGGTGAGTAAGTATTGGTAGGCAAATCGACCATAAATTCTAAATGATGTGGACAAATAGAAAACCTTGCTGTTTGCATATTTGCTTCTCGCAGTCTTTTAAATAAGGATGGAGTCACCTGAGGAACTTGTGGATGAGAAGGAAAGGTAGCTATACTATTTGAGCTTTGACGAGGTGCGAAAGCATGTACTTAAGATAATTGCAAGAGTAATTGCCTTATGTGAAGGTAATAAATAAAGATGGAAACTCGTCATTGAAAACATTTGTGATTTGCCAATCAGGAAGAAGCTTATATGCTCAGATATCGAATCAACTATCCATTCTCTAGCTTCAAATACAAACACCTTACTTGGAGTTGAAACTCATTACTCAGAGCAAGTAATAGTAACTGATAAGGGCTTAAACGGGCAAGAAGCTAAAGAGCCTTTGGAAGAGGCAAACAAAACGGAAGTTCATGCTTCACAAGTTTCTCGCAAAGGTATTGAATAGGCTGACATCAAAGATTGCGTGATTGAGAATAAAGAAAGATTGGAGGAAATCTATTATGTGTAAGAGAAGTCCTTTGGCAACAACGTACATATATTGTAATATAGGAGTATTCGATTATGACAGAGGGAGTTGTGACTGATATTGATATTTCACTAGCCCTCCCTGAACAGAAAGAAGACAATCCCTTGATTTGATTTGGTTTGATTATCTACCAAATAATAAGTATATTGATTATTGAATGTTAATCATTTTGCGATCACTACAGCAATTTATTGAAGGTAGCACACACTCTGAAGCTGATACTTCACATCTACTCCAAGCAGATATCCCTTAATACTCTTTACACTATTTTTCGAGAAGTGAGTGGTATGCGGGAAAGCAGTATTATCCATAAGGATACAATCAGAATTAGAACTCTTCCTCACTGTTTCGTAATATTGTTTAGGAGTGAGTCCCTTAGGCTTGAGGCAGACGTTGGCGAAATTCCATTAAAATAGAGGATTTTAATAAACGATGACTAAATTAGTGTCTGCATCAACGTTGAACACAAGAGACCCAGATGAGCCAGTTCCAATAGCTTTAGTGTAAACCCATAAGCTGTTGTCCTTGGGTTGGATGGGGTTAAAGCCAGCCTTATAAGGCTTTCCTTCTTTGATGTATTCACCAGCCAAGTTTAGTTTTGTTGTTAAATTGTTGGCAACTGCGATAAAGTTCCCTATTGTCGAGCCAATCTTGCATCCAGAAGTAAATTAATTGGCCAAAGATTTAACAAGTGAGGCTAGATTGGCCGTTACTGTTGTTTGGTTGAGTCCACTTGATGTTTGCATGGCTTGCTCATGAACTTTGTTGGCGAGGGACAAAGAGAAAGCAAATGTTACAAGAAGACAACAAAGTATTAGCTTTAGATCCATCAAACGCTTAGATATGTCAAAAATATACAAATTAATCTTTAATTAATTTAAATGGCCAAAGGGATCCGAATGAAGTAACTTTGAAGGCTACATTAAATTTAAGATCGCCCGTAATTATTAATCAAAAATATAGGGAAACAATGATTTCCTGATTATTTGATCACAATATTAACAAAAATAATAATGAACGCATTTATTTCGTCATCATCTGCTTTTGTTTGTTAAACTGAGATAAATCTTAATATTAACTAATATTTCAGTATTAATATGATTGAATTTTATCACATTTATTTGATGCAAATATCTTTAAGGATTTATGACGGACTTTTGTAAATAAATTATTGCAATAAACTCTAATCCTTGAATAGCAAAGAGCCCATAAAACCTTTATAATAACACTTATTACCAACCGAATTCACAGATATTTTTCCAAAAGCTTTCTATTACTCCCTTAATGCCATTAGTATGAATCTCTTACATGCCAATATGTTATAGTCTCTAATGTGTGAATTTCTTGACTTATTCTTAGTGATAAGCTCCTAGTGTAGACGGAGATAAGCTTTATATAGTTCTTCGCCCATCGACTCAAGATTACTCAATTTTATTGGTATTAGTCCATGCAAGAAGTGAAAATGAGGAAACTTCCTGATTTAGTGAGACTACTATTGCTTTTCGACATGTTGCATTATTGCACTCAAGATGGGGAGTGACTGAGCCTGATGAGGGAGAATCTGTAGATGTTTATGAGGTTGAGAAGCTCCTGATAATTATCCGCCATTAAAGAATAGAACGCCATCTAAGGCCTCACAAGCAAGAGCACTATACAACATATCTTCAAGACTAATCATATCAGTCTGCTTTTGAAACTCCTTGGTGACTACCAAGAGATGCTTTTCATAGATATTGAACTTATTAAAAAGAAGTCTATGTGTCGTTCCTAGCTATGTAACCAACAACTATTTTCTAGGTAAAGTGCGATATACTAGGGGTTAAGGAAAGGATTGGATGGAGCTTTATGCTAGGTGACCTCTTGTTTTTTACTGAGAGCAGGCATGTAGTTAAATATCATAGCTAAATTCTCATCTTTAACTGTTACTTATTTAGTTATGACAAGAGTAACGAGAGCTGGCTTTGCTTTTTCATATGCTCCATCGATTTGCTTTCTTAATTCCTCAATCTTTATCCCATATTCGCCAATATTTCCTTCCTCCATTCAATAAAGATATAAATAATTATTACCAAATTGATTCACTGTTACATGGGATGCATTTGAATAAAATTGATTCACTTTGTAATAAATTATAACTTATTTAAATGCCACCGAAGCCTGCACCCAAGCTCACCAAAAAACAGTTAGACGAACTGAAGAAGGAAGAGCAGAGAAAAAGAGAGGCGGAGTAGAAGCAAAGAAAAGAGGAATAGGAAGCAAGACTGCAATAAAAAATGAGACTGGATGAGCTGTAGAAAAAGAAGAGGGCTGAATAAGAGAGGGTAAGGATAGTCCTTTAAAAGGAAAAGTATAAGCCAACAATAGACAATAGAATAAAGTAAGAAAATGCTGCAGTCCAAAAACTTTAGGAAGAACAGAGATGGTCCGCATTAACTGAGGAATATTATAAGAGCTATGACACAGCCAAGCCTTCACTTTCCACCTTCATCACAGTTCTAAAGGACAGTCCATACTAGAACCCTCAAAGAACCTTGAAGCTCTGCGAATAGGCGTAGATCTATGTGCGACATGTGGGCCACACAATGCTGCACAACCGTGGGCTTGGCAATAGATAGGAGTAGTAACACTACAGTAACTCTATGAACAAGATCCGTAAGATTGAGATGGAGCACTTCGAGAAGATAATGATCTAGATGGCCAATGGGGCAGAGGACATGGAGGATAAAAACAACGAAATTAATAAGAAAGGAGAGCCCAATAAGAAAGTTGAGGGAGTCAAAATACTATAGTATCAACACTATCTGAGCTCACATGCCAAAATAGGTATGTTCTTGAATTCGAGCACCACCAAAAATTTGAATAAGTTTAGGCCTATCGAAATCAAATAGTTTGGACTCAACACTGAAATCCCTTCCAAGTGGATGAACGCAAACACAATTGTTAAGTTCCAATGGGTCAACTTCAATCCCTATCATCCTGACCACTATTAAAAATTCATCCACGTCGGAGGAGTCTACATCCTTTAGTTCTATGAGTTACTGCTGGGCTCAAAGAAGATCAACAACATTGTTTTGAAGAAGCACTACAAAGGGTCTGAGATTTTAGATAAGTTTAAGCTGGCCACGAACTTAATTAAATAGCCGTTCAATGTATCCTATCAAATACCCAAATATGTCTTCCTACACAACTATGATCAGTCCACTCTAAGATTTGTGCAGTTCGATTACTCAACCAATCGATGGGTAATGCTCCCTGCAGATACTGTCCTATAATATGATGCTGCCTAGAAAAAGGCAATTTGTCGAGTCTTTAAACCTGAACCCATTGCTTATGCTCAGGAAAGATGCACTGACTATCCATATGTCGCTTGGGAATTGAGAAGCGTGGAGAACGGAAAGGCTCAGTTAGACATCGAACTAAAGAGATGGAAGCTTCAAAGATAGGGCTAATAAAAGCGAAGATTTATGTAGGCATAATTTTATTCAGAATAACATTTTAGATCGATGCGTATTCAGTCAAGCTCGTTACTGATGAGAATTACCCTGAACTAAGAGACCTCACTGAACCCAAATGGACTCCTTCCTCTATCCTTTACGAACTCTCAGAACGAGGCCTGCACCTATTGCCTGTGAACTAAGACTATGAATAAGCCAAAATCCCTGTGAAGGACCAGTCTGCTTAGCAAAACGCGATTCGGGATATTGCTTATGCTTTAGAGTCCTTCTACATTCGAAGCTAAATCAACAATTCGAAGGACATAATTGTCAAAATCAGATAAAACCTTTAGTACGAGAGGGTGTTCCTGTAAGATCAAGAAAAAGACTGGAAGAAGATTCGATGGCTGGACAATAATCGCTGTGAAGTGACCAACCGCAATATCCATGAGCGCCATCTCAATTTATAAGTAACATTTGAAGTATTGTAGGTCTTACTTGAAGAACATAACTTTTGTCTGCCTGAGTGCCTGGACCGCATTAGGTTCGAGAAGAACTATCTCTTCAAGAAGAACGTCATGGAGATGCTTTCCTTGACTCGTATCTTAGCCTTTACCACATCGACATCAGAAGAGTCGCACTTAAGGTGGGTCCTCAGATAAAAGGAATTAGTGAAATGATCACATAAATAAAATTGCAAATATCAACGTTTGCTTTAAGCATCAAATTATTAAAGATTACCATCATTTATATGATTACTTATTTTTATAATTTTATTCGTCAGTTTTCCAATGGAAGAGTAATAAAACAACAAGCACATTCGTTTAGAATAGTCTTATTACGAAATCAATGAAA
>JACCDV010689317.1_pt1 | contig 22833 bp, 20 predicted proteins | sample 7446131 | NCBI WGS metagenome assembly JACCDV01 (sample SAMN15323448, study PRJNA562643) | freshwater metagenome | isolation source: river surface water | place: USA:Blue River Watershed | collected 2017-08-17
CATCGGCCCACATGGCCTCGGGCATGCCGGCGCTCTCCCACGCGGGTTCGGCGCTGCGCGCCTCGGGCCGTGCGGCCGCGCCCGCTGCGGCGCTGGCGGTGTCGGGGCGCCACAGGCGCTGCAAGGCCTCGGGGGCCAGGCCGATGGGCTGCGACAGCTCCACCAGCAACTGCTGCTGCAAGGCGCCCTCGGGCAGCAAGGCCCAGAGCGGACGCGCCTGGCTGGCCATGCGGGCGCGGCCTTCGGCGGTGCCCAGGTCGCAATCGCTGCTGGCCGCCTCCACCAGAAAGCGCGACAGTGGCATGGCCTGGCGCACCTGTTCGGCAAAGGCCTCCTGGCCATGCTCGCGAATAAAGCTGTCGGGGTCGTGCTCGGCAGGCAAAAACAGAAAGCGGATGCTGCGGGTGTCGGTGGCGTAGGGCAGGGCGCCTTCCAGGGCCTTGCGCGCAGCGCGCCGGCCGGCGGCGTCGCCATCAAAGCTGAAGACCACCGCATCGGTAAAGCGAAACAGCTTGTGCACATGCTCGGGCGTGCAGGCCGTGCCCAGGGTGGCCACGGCGTTGGCAAAGCCGTGCTGGGCCAGCGCCACCACGTCCATATAGCCCTCGGTGACGAGCACATAGCCGGCGCTGTGCAAGGCTTCGCGCGCCTCATACAGGCCGTACAGCTCGCGGCCCTTGTGAAACAGCGGGGTCTCGGGCGAGTTGAGGTATTTGGGCTTGCCGTCGCCGATCACCCGACCGCCAAAGCCGATGCAGTCGCCGCGCACATTGCGGATCGGGAACATGATGCGGTCGCGAAAGCGGTCGTAGCGCTTGCCCCCTTCTTGGGTGGCGCCCGCTTGCTGCGGATCCGGGGGCACATGCTCGGCCTCGGCCTGCGCGTCGCTGGCGATGACCAGGCCGGCCTCGACCAGCAGCGGATCGTCGTAGCGCGCAAAGACACTGGCCAGGCCGCGCCAACCCGCGGGCGCATAGCCCAGGCCAAAGCGCTTGGCGATCTGGCCCGACAGGCCGCGCTGGCGCAGGTACTCGATGGCGCGCGGCGACTCGCGCAGCTTTTGCCGCCAGGAGGCCCCGGCCTTGTCCAGCACATCGCCCAGGCTTTGCTGCTGCGCCTTGAGCGCCTGCTGGCGGGCGCGCTGGGCCGGGTCCTGCGGCTCCTCGGGCACGGTCATGCCGGTGCGCTGGGCCAGGTCCTTGACGGCCTCGATGAAGTTCAGCCCGGCATGCTCCATCAGAAAGCCGATGGCATTGCCGTTCTTGCCACAGCCAAAGCAGTGGAAAAACTGCTTGCTGGGGCTGACGCTGAAACTGGGGGATTTTTCGCTATGGAAGGGGCACAGGCCGCTGAAATTGGCGCCGCCCTTTTTGAGCTGCACGTACTGGCCCACCACCTCGACAATGTCGACGCGGGCAAGCAGTTCCTGCAAAAAGGACTGGGGAATGGCCATGGGCCAATTGTCGCTCAGGCGGGCGGCAAGCCCGGGGCTTATTCGATGTCGAAGCTGTGCACGCCAAAGAGCCCAGCGCGGCGATCGGCGTAAAAGCGCAGCAGGGTCTCGCGCACGGTGCGAAACGCCAGCTCGTCCCAGGGGATCTCGTGCTCTTCAAAAAGCTGTGCCTGCAGCGTTTCGTGACCGGGGTCGAACACATCGCTGGTCAGGCGGGCGCGGTAGAACAGGTGCACCTGGCCCACGCGCGGCACGCTCATCACGGTGAAGAGGTCTTCGATCTCGAACTGCGCACCGGCCTCTTCCACCGTTTCGCGGGCAGCGCCCTGCGCGGTGGTTTCGCCCAGCTCCATAAAGCCCGCTGGCAAGGTCCACTTGCCCCAGCGCGGCTCGATGTTGCGCTTGCACAGCAACACCCGGCTGCCCAGCACCGGCACGGTGCCCACCACGTTCAGCGGGTTTTCATAGTGGATGGTGCTGCAGGCCGGGCAAACGGCCCGCACGCGGGTGTCGCCATCGTCGGGCACGCGGCGCTCGACGGCTTGGCCGCACTGGCGGCAATGGCGAATGGTTCGATCAAACATGGGGATGGGCGTTGGCAGGCATGGCGTGGGCCCCATTGTGCCTGCACGCCCAGCCTGCCTGGCCCGCTTCAGGTCAGCACACCCACCAGGTACAGGGAGATGCCCGGGAAGAACAGCAGCAGCAGGGTGCGCAGCGTGTCGCTGATCAGGAAGGGGGTGATGCCCCGATAGCTCTCGGCCAGCGGCACATCCTTGGCCATGCCGTTGACCACGTACACATTCAGCCCCACGGGCGGCGCCAGCATGCCAAAGCCCACCGTCATCAGCACCATGATGCCAAACCAGATGGCGGTGTGTTCGGCCGACATGCCAAAGTCCAGCTTCATGATGATGGGGAAGAAGATCGGAATGGTCAGCAGCAGCATGCTGAGCTCGTCCATGACCGCGCCCAGCAGCACGTACAGCAGCAAGATGCCGCCCACGATCGCCAGCGGCGGGATGTTCATGCCGCCCACCAACTCGGCCAGCTGTGCCGGCACCTGCGTGCGCGCCAGGGCGGCGTTCATCACATCGGCGCCAATGAAGATCATGAAGATCATGGCCGAGCTCAGGGCCGTGGCATAGAAGCAGTGCAGCAGCTTGTCGCGGGTGAGTTCACCCTTCATCAACGCTGCGATAAAGGTGGCAGCAGCACCCACCGCCGCCCCTTCGGTCGGGGTGAAGAAGCCTTCGTAAATGCCACCAAAGACCACGATGAAGATGATGGCGATCGGCACCACGCCCTTGAGGGCCTCGGCCGTCAGGCGCGGGGCCTCGTCGTGCTCGGGGGCTTGGCCCGGCACCAGTCGCACATAGATCGCGATGGCGATCATGTAGCCCACCATGGCAATGACGCCGGGCAGCATGGCCGCGGCAAACAGCTTGGCAATGTTCTGCTCGGTCAGGATGGCGTAAATCACCAGCGGCACCGACGGCGGAATCAGAATACCCAGCGTGCCGCCAGCGGCCAGGGTACCGGTCGACAGGCGACCCGAGTAGCCGTGGCGGCGCATCTCGGGCAGGGCCACGCCGGTGATGGTGGCGGCGGTGGCCACCGACGAGCCGCAGCTGGCGCCAAAGGCCGCGCAGGCCAGCACCGCCCCCATGGCCAGACCGCCCTTGAAGCGGCCCATGACCGCAGCGGCAAAACCGAACAGGGCCTTGCTGATGCCGCCCTGGGTGGCAAAGTGCCCCATCAGGATGAACAGTGGGATCACCGACAGGTCGTAACTGGCCAGGCGGGTGTAGGCCACGTTGTTGGTGAAGCTCAAAAAGGTTTTGAGGTCGGCCTGCAGGATCATGCCGACCGTGCCAGCGACAAACATCGCACCGGCAATGGGCACCCGCACGACCATCAGGGCGAGCATGACGCCAAAAATCAACAGGGCAAGACTCATCGGGCTCATGCGGCATGCTCCTCTTGTTCCGCGACCATGCCCAGCACCTGGGCCAGCGCCATCAGCGCGGCCACACTCAGGCCCACGCACATGCAGGCGTAGACGATCCAATCCGGAAAACCAATCAGCATCGACGCGCCTTCGCCCTCATAGGCCCGCACCGCACCAAAGCCCGCGCGCCAGCCCAGGACGCCATACAGCGCCGTCATGAGCAGGCTGCCCATGCGGTCCAGCTTGGCGTTGGTGCTGGCCGGCATGCGCGCCGTGAAGAAATCAACCATGATGTTTTCGCGCTTGAGCTGGCAATAGGGCATGAACAGGGCCATGGCCATGCCGCAGCCGATGGCGGTGAGCTCAAAGTCGCCAATCAAGGGCGATTGCAAAAAATTGCGACCAATCAGGCTGTAGCAGGTCATCAGCATGACGCCCACCATCAGCAGGCCACCCAGAATGCTCAGGGTTTTGGCAATGGGTTCGAGGAGTTTCATGTTGGGCGCGGGCATCCGGCGAGCGGCCCCGTCCTTCAAAAAAAGCCTGGGGCCCGTGGGGGCCCCAGGCTTGGGGACTTACTTGGTGTATTGCTTGATCAGGGCGGTGGCGGTGTCGAGCAATTCCTTGCCGTTCAGGCCCTTGCCGCTCATTTCCTTGACCCAGGCATCGTCCAGGGCATCGGTGGCCTTCTTCCAGTTCTGCAGCTCGGCGACCGGGATCACCGAAATGGTCTGGTTCTTGGTTTCCGTGAAGACCTTCTTGCTGGGGGTGTCCTGACCGGCTTGGGTCTTGCCCAGGAAGGCCGAGAACTCGCGGCCCGAGTTCTTGTCGATGACGGCCTTCAGATCGGCCGGCAGACCGTCGTACTTGGCCTTGTTCATCGGCACGACAAACACGGTGGTGTACAGCGCGTTGAAGCTGCGGTCGGTTTCGGCGGTGAAGTTGGTCAGCTCATGCACCTTCAGGCCGGGCGCCACTTCGTAGGGAATCACCGCGCCGTCGATCACGCCCTTCGAGAGCGCATCGGGCACCTGGGGCACCGGCATGGAGACCGGGGTCGCGCCCATGGCGGCCACCATCTTGTTCACTTGGCGCGTGGGCGCGCGCACCTTCAGACCGCGCAGATCGGCCATGGTCTTGACCGGCTTGGCCTTGGTGTAGATATTGCCCGGGCCGTGCACATGCACCGCCAGCAGCTTGACGTCCTTGACGTCGTCCTGCATGAACTTCTGGGCGTAATCCCATGCGGCGCGGCTGGTGGCCTCGGCATTGGTCATCATGAAAGGCAGTTCAAACACTTCCAGCTTGGCCAGCTTGGCGGTGTAGGCCTGCAGCGTCCAAGCCACATCGATCACGCCGTCACGGGCCTGGTCCCAGAGCTGCACCGGCGTGCCACCCAGCTGCATGGCCGGGTAGATCTCGCACTTGAGGCGACCCTTGGAATCGCGATCGATGGCCTTGCACCAGTCCCCCATCATGGTGGTGTGCTGAACCGACTGCGGGCCCAGGAAGTGCTGAACCTTCAGCACAATGGGATCGGCGGCTTGGGCGCCAAAGGCGGCCAGGCCCAGTGCAGCGGCGATCGCGAGCGCCTTGACTTGAACTTTCATGAAGTCTCCTTGAGTTAAAAGAAAAAAGATCATAAACCAACCAATCGGTCGGTTAATTCAGTGTTCACCCGACCTTGACCTGCAAATCGGGCAGCCCGGCAATGCGACCGACCATCAGGTCGCCCGCCACCACCGCGGCCACACCTTCGGGGGTGCCGGTGTAGATCAGGTCGCCCGGCTGCAGGGTCCAGGCGGCCGACAGGTGTTCAATCGTCTCGGCCACGTTCCAGATCAACTTAGAGACCGTGGAGCGCTGGCGGTCGCTGCCGTTGACCTGCAGGCTGATCTCGGCGTTGAGCACATCGCCCGCTTTCGCGACAGGCACGATGGGCCCAATGGGGGCCGAGTGATCAAATGCCTTGCCAATGCACCAGGGGCGGCCTTGCTTTTTCATGTCGTTCTGCAGATCGCGACGCGTCATGTCCAGGCCCACGGCGTAGCCGTAGACGTGCTGCATGGCATCGGCGGCGCGGATGTTGCGGCCGCCCTTGCCGATGGCCACCACCAACTCGATCTCGTGGTGCAGGTTCTGCGTCAGGCTGGGGTAGGGCATCGGGCCGGTCTGGCCCTCGGGCACCACCACCAGCGCGTCGGCGGGCTTGAGAAAGAAGAAGGGCGGCTCGCGGCCGGTGAAGCCCATCTCTTTGGCGTGTTCTTCGTAATTGCGGCCCACGCAATAAATGCGGTGCACCGGGAAGGTGGCGGTCTCGCCTTGCACAGGCACACTCACCACGGGGGACGGGTCAAACAAATGGCTCATCAACACTCCACAGAACAGCAGGTGGTTCAACACCCAACACGCCTGTTGGGCCGGAGATGAAGTATACGGAAGTCGCCTAGATTTATGCACAATAATTCATCAGGGTAAACGCTGATGGAGCAGCCAAAATGCGGTGGGCGTGGTGACACGGTGCCGTCATGAAGCCGTCTTGAGGGCGTCATCTGATCGGCCCATCATGGGCGCATCCACCAGGAGATGCCCCATGAAAGAGTTGCCCAATCCCACCTTTGCCTTGTCGCCGGTGCAATGGCCCAGGGGGTCACTTCATCCAGCGCCTGCTGCGCCGTTGTCGCCTGCGCCCTTGGGCCAAACGCTGAACGGCATGGAGGTGGTCTGGGCACAGCACCTGGACGACATCCGGGCGGCGCAGCGCTTGCGCTACCAGGTCTTTGTGACCGAGATGGGCGCGCGACTGTCCACGCCAGAGGCGGGGCACGACATCGATCTCTTTGACGATTTCTGCGAGCACCTGCTGATTCGCGACAGTGCCACGCGCGAGGTGATTGGCACCTACCGGGTGCTCACCCCCGCCCAGGCCAAGCGGGTGGGCAGCACCTACAGCGACACCGAATTTGACCTGACGCGACTGCGCGCCTTGCGCCCACGCATGGTGGAGTTGGGCCGCAGCTGCGTGCACCCGGCGCACCGCCATGGCGGCGTGATCATGGCCTTGTGGGGCGCGCTGGCGGGCTTTATGCAACGCAACCAGCTCGACATCATGGTCGGCTGCGCCAGCATTCCGCTGCTGCACCAGGGGGTCGTGAGTGGGGATGTGGCGGCCAGCATCTGGGCCCAGGTGCGCCAGACCCATCTGGCCCCCATCGAGTACCAGGTCTTGCCGCGTGTGCCCCTGCCGGTGGCGCATTTGCGCAGCGACCTGGCGGTCGAACCCCCAGCGCTGATCAAGGGTTATTTGCGCCTGGGCGCACGTGTGCTGGGGGCGCCCGCCTGGGACCCCGACTTCAACACGGCCGACCTGCCCATGATGATGCGTCTGCAGGATCTGCCTTCGCGCTATCGCCGCCACTTTGGCGCAGCGCCCAGCCAGGTCGCCGTTGCCGGCTAAGGAGTGGGGCGACATGGATTTGATTTTGTGGCGACATGCGGAAGCGGTGGACGCGGTCGAGGGTGAGGACGATCTGCAGCGGCCCCTGACCGCGCGCGGCGTCAAGCACGCGCAGCGCATGGCCCATTGGCTGGATCAGCAATTGCCCGAAGGCACGCGCATCCTGTGCAGCCCCGCGCTGCGCACCGTGCAGACCGCCCAGGCCTTGCCGCGTCGGCACAAGGTGCGCGATGCCTTGTCGCCAGGAGCCACCGTGCAAGACGTGCTGGAGACCGCTCAGTGGCCCAACGCACGCTTTCCGGTGCTGTTGGTGGGGCATCAACCTGTGCTGGGCGCGGTGCTGGCGCAGCTGCTTGGCATTCCGGCCGCCAGTGTGCCGGTGCGCAAGGGCGGGGTCTGGTGGCTGCGCCACAAGGTGCGCGAGGGCGATGTGCGGGCCACGGTCATGGCCGTCATGACCCCCGAGCGCCTCTGAAGCGGCTGCGGCCCTTCAGGCGCGGTGCCAGCGCAGGCGCCACTCGGTTTTTTGCCAGGCTTGCACCTCTTCGCTGAGCAGCTGTGCCGACTGGGGCCACTGCGTCGACCAAGCCGGATCGGTGTGCAGATCAAAACCGCGCTGATCCGGGCTGCGGGTCAATTCAAACCCATGCAGATCGGGATCGCGCCGGGCGTGGCACAGCAACACGGCCAGACGCAGGGCCAGCAGCTGGCGCACGAACAGCGGATCCTGCAGCCCCAGCTCCATCTTGCGCAGCTTGCCCCGATGACCCAGCACCAGCTGCGCCATGCGCGCCAGCTCGTTGACCGTGAAGCCCGCCATGTCGCTGTTGGCCACCATGTAGGCCCCGTGTTTGTGGTGGTCGCTGTGGGCAATGCAGCGGCCCACCTCGTGCAGCTGCGCCGTCCAGCGCAGCTTGCGCAACAGCCGCGTGCGAACCCCCTCGTCCTGGTCGTCCAGCAGCGGCGCCAGCAGGGCTTGTGCAGTGCGTGCCACGCGCTCGCCTTGTGCAGCATCGCAGCCCATCCGCCGGGCAAGCCAGGCCACCATGGTGCTGCGCACATCGGCCGTTGGGCTTTCCCGGTCCAGCAGATCGAACAGGGCGCCGTGGCGCAGGGCCCCCTGGGCCACCTGCATGCGCTCGATGCCCAGCAGGCCAAAGACCGCGCGCAGCACCGACAGACCGCCGCCAATGACCGGTCGACGGTCCTCCCGAATACCCTCCAGGCGCAGGTTCTCATGGCGTCCGGCCTTGATCAGCCGCTCGCGCAGCCAGTCCAGGCCTGCTTGCGTGATCACACCGGCATCCCAGCCATTGGCGGTCAGGGCATCGGCCACGGCCCCCACGGTGCCCGAGGCGCCATAGGCGCTGTCCCAGGCCTGGCGCGGAAAGTCATCCATGGCGTCGTCCAGCAAGGCGCGTGCCGCGGTCTCGGCCGTGTCAAAGGCCTGCGCGGTCCACTGCCCCTGCGGAAAATACTTCATCGACCAGGCCACACTGCCCACCCGATGCGAGTCCATGCGCTGGGCCTGCAGGCCCTGGCCGAGGATCATCTCGGTCGAGCGACCACCAATGTCCACCACCAGCCGCCGCTCGGCGCTTTGCGGCAGCAAATGCGCCACGCCCAGGTAAATGAGGCGCGCCTCCTCGATGCCGCTGATCACCTCGATGGGGTGTCCCAGAATCTCTTGGGCACGCTGCAAAAACACATCGCGGTTGCGCGCCTCGCGCAGGGTTTGCGTGGCCACCGCGCGCACCTGGCCGCTGCGAAAACCGGCCAGACGCTCGGCAAAGCGGGCCAGGCAGTCCCAGCCGCGTTGCATGGCCTCCTGGCTGAGCATGCGCTCGCTGTCGAGGCCAGCGCCCTGCCGAACCGTCTCCTTGAGGTACTCCACCCGCCGCAGCTGCCCGGCGCTCAGGTGCCCGATTTCCAGGCGAAAGCTGTTGGAGCCGAGGTCCAGGGCGGCATAGAGGTCTTGATGTCTCATGTCAGGCAGGGGTCGATCAGCCCCTGATTCGGTCAAATTCAATAGCGCTCGGGCACGAACATATGGTCGGGCACCGGGTGACGGATATAGTCCGGATGCCGGACCCGCTCAGGCAGGGTCACATCCGGATGAGGGATCTCATGATAAGGCACCAATGACAGCAGGTGGTCGATGCAATTGAGGCGTGCGCGTTTTTTGTCGACGGCCTGCACGATCCACCAAGGCGCCTGGGGAATGTGCGTGCGCTCGAGCATGGTTTCCTTGGCCCGCGTGTAGTCCTCCCAGCGCCGACGGCTCTCCAGATCCATGGGACTGAGCTTCCACTGTTTGAGGGGGTCCTGGATGCGGCCCAAAAAGCGGGCATGCTGCTCGTCGTCGGTGATCGAGAACCAGTACTTGACGATCTGGATGCCGCTGCGCACCAGCATTTTTTCAAACTCGGGCACGGTGCGAAAAAACTCCTCGTATTCTTCGTCCGAGCAAAACCCCATCACGCGCTCGACACCGGCGCGGTTGTACCAGCTGCGGTCAAACAGCACGATCTCGCCGGCCGCCGGCAGGTGCGAGACATAGCGCTGAAAATACCACTGTGTTTTCTCGCGGTCGTTGGGCGCGGGCAGGGCGGCGACGCGGCAGACTCGGGGGTTGAGCCGCTGCGTGATGCGTTTGATCACACCGCCCTTGCCCGCCGCATCGCGCCCTTCAAACACAATCACCATGCGGTGCCGAGTCTGCACCACCCAGTCCTGCAGCTTGACCAACTCGCCCTGCAGGCGCAACAGTTCGCGGAAGTAGCGGATGCGGTCCGATGCGCTGCTGCGTTGCGCGTGGCGGTCTTCGCCCAGCTGGTCTTCGAGTTCCAGTTCGAACTCTTCGTCCAGGCTGTCGAGCAGGTCGGCGCGAAGCTGCACCATTTGGGCTTCGCTGATGAATTCTTGTCGGGGAGGGCGGTTCGATGACATGGCATGCACTCTAGGCCAGTGATGTGATGAATTGATGACAGCTGTTGGGCGTTTTGTCACAAAATTTTCAACGGCGTTTCATGCGGCGCGGCTGCAATGGCTGGGTTTTCCACCACTCACTGGAGTCGACCATGTCCCATCCCCAGTCCACTGACAATCCCAACCCCGTCAATCCCCATTTTCAGGACATCCTGGACCAGGCCCGTTTGAGCCGTCGCAAACTCCTGATGGGCGTTGCTGGTCTGTCCTCCTTGCCCATGGTGCCCGGCCTGGCCTTGGCATCGGGCGCGAGCCCCACGCCGCCCGCTTCGCTCAGCTTCCCAGCGGTCGCCAAAACCATCGAGGATGCGGTGAGCCTGCCCCCGGGCTACCGCTATGAGGTGCTGCACGCGACCTTCGACCGGATGAACAGCGGTGTCGCACCGGCCACAGCGGCAGGTCGCGAGGCCGACGATGGTGGCCAGCGCATTGGCGATCACCACGACGGCATGGAGCTTTTTTATGTGGATGCGCAGGGGCGCTACAGCCCCTCGCCGACCGATCGTGCAGTGCTGTGCGTGAACCACGAGAGCTCGGCCGACGCCCATTTTCTGCACCCCAATGGGCAAACCTCTGGGGGCGTCAGCGGCAAAAAATTCACCCAGTTTGGCGATTGGGATCTGGGCACTCGCCCGGCCGATGAGGTGCGCAAAGAGATTTTGCTGCATGGCGTGAGCGTGGTGGAAATTCGCCGCGGTCCGCAGGGATGGCGCATGGTCATGGATTCGCCGCTCAACCGCCGCATCACCCCCGAAACCGCGGTGCGCATTGCGGGGCCGCGCGCGCACATCAGCGACATCCGCTCCTTCATGAGCACCCGTTGGGACAGCGCTGGCGCCATGAGTCGCGGCACCCTCAACAACTGCGGAACCGGCACAACCCCCTGGGGCACCTTCCTCACCTGCGAAGAAAACTGGGCCATGTATTTTGGCGTGCAGGGCGGCGCCCCGGCCAGCGGCAAGGATGCGCAGGCGCGCAAACGCTACGGCCTGCCGCAAGCGGCCCCAGCGGCGCAGGCCAAACAGGCCAGCAGCCAAGGCTGGCACACCGTCTCGGCCACCGACGATCGGTTCTCGCGCTGGAATCTGGCCCAGTTGGGCGCCAACGCCGAGCAAGATTTCCGCAACGAGGCCAATACCTTTGGCTATGTGCTCGAACTCAATCCCGTCAATCCCAACGAGACCCCGGCCAAGCGCGTGAGCCTCGGTCGCTTTGCGCATGAAGCCGCGGTGTTCGCGCCCGCCAAGCCGGGCCAGCCGCTGGTGGTGTACATGGGCTGCGACTCGCGCAATGAATACATTTACAAATTTGTCAGCGCGGCGGTGTGGGACCCGCGTGACGTGGGCGGTGGGATTTCGGTGGGCGACAAGTACCTCAACGAAGGCCAGCTGTTTGCCGCACGCTTCCAGGAGGACGGCACAGGCGAGTGGCTGCCGCTGGACATCCGCAACCCGCGCGTTGCGCAGTTTGCAGGCTATGCCTTTGCCAACCAGGGCGATGTGCTGGTCAACACCCGGCTGGCCGCTGACGCGGCGGGCGCGACCCCGATGGACCGCCCGGAATGGGGAGCGGTCAACCCGCGCAACGGCGAGGTGTATTTCACCCTGACCAACAACAGCGCTGCCAACCGCGCGCCCGGCAAGACCAACGCCGCCAACCCTCGGGCTTACCAGGATGTGGACGGCAAGAAGGCGGCGGGCAATCCCAACGGCCACATCATCCGCTTCCGCGAAACTCAAGACCGTGCCGATGCCCTGGGCTTTCGCTGGGATGTGTTCCTGTTTGGCGCCGAGGAAGATGCCGGTGCTGCCAACCTGTCGGGGCTGACCGCCCAAAACGCCTTCTCCTCGCCCGATGGCTTGTGGTTCAGCCCCACCACCGGGATTTGCTGGATCCAGACCGACGATGGCGCCATGACCGACGAGAGCAATTGCATGTTGCTGGCCGCCTTGCCAGGCCAGGTGGGCGATGGCGGTGCCGTGACGGTGCACAACAAGATGGTGGTGGCAGGCGTGGAGCAAACAGCCAGTCAGCCCACGTTTGTGGGCCAGGCCTTGGGCGTGAACCGCCTGCGCCGCTTCCTGGTGGCCCCCAAGGGGGCCGAGGTGACGGGCATTTGCGAGGCCGACGGAGGCCGCACCCTGTTCGTCAACATCCAGCACCCGGGCGAGAACACCAAAGCCTTGTCGACCGGCGGCACGCTTGAAAGCCAGTGGCCGGGCAACGCTGGCCATGGCCCGCAAGGCCGTCCGCGCTCGGCCACCATCATGATCACCCGCACCGACGGCGGCGTGGTGGGTTTATGACATGCCGATGTCACAAATCGGTCACATACTCCCGCTATATTCGTTATCAGTTCAGTTTCAATCGTTGTTTTCTCCATATCACCCAAGGAGTCAGAATGCTTAAGTTCAAATCCCTGCTCGCCGTGGTCGGTTTTGCCGCCGCTGCCCTCTCGGCCACTGCGGCCGACATCACCGGCGCTGGCGCCACCTTCCCCTACCCGATGTACGCCAAGTGGGCCGAGGCCTACAAAAAGGAAACCGGTGTGGGCCTGAACTACCAGTCGATCGGCTCGTCGGGCGGCATCCGCCAGATCCGTGCCAAGACCGTGACCTTTGGCGCCACCGATGCGCCCCTGCCCGGAGCCGATCTGGACAAGGACGGCCTGGTGCAATTCCCGGCCATCATTGGCGGCACGGTGCCGGTGGTCAACCTGGAGGGCTTCAAGCCCGGCGAACTGCGCATCACCGGCCCGGTGCTGGCCGAGGTCTACATGGGCACGATTGCCAAGTGGAACGATCCCAAGCTGGCCAACCTGAATCCGGGCAAGAAGCTGCCCGACCAGGCCATCACCGTGGTGCACCGCGCCGACGGCTCGGGCACGACCTTCAACTTCACCGATTACCTGAACGTGGTGAGCAAGGACTGGGCAGACAAGGTGGGCAAGGGCGCGGCCGTGAAGTGGCCGGCGGCTTCGTCGGTGGGCGGCAAGGGTAACGAAGGCGTGGCGGCCAACGTCAACCGCGTCAAGGGTTCCATTGGCTATGTCGAGTACGCCTACGTCAAGAAGAACAACATGACCTTCCTGCAGCTGCAAAACGCCGATGGCAAGTATGTGTCGCCTGACGACACCACCTTTGCCGCCGCCGCCGCCAGCGCCGACTGGTTCAGCGTGCCGGGCATGGGCATCTCGATGGTCAACGCCAAGGGCGCTGCCAGCTGGCCCATCAGCACCGCGTCCTTCATCCTGATGTACAAGGACCCGAGCGACAAGGCCGCCGCGCGCGACGCCCTGAAGTTCTTTGACTGGGCCTTCAAGAATGGCAAGGCCATGGCCGCCGAGCTGGACTATGTGCCGCTGCCCGACGCCCTGACCCAGCAGATTCGCCAGCGCGTCTGGACGCAGATCAAGCAGAACTGAGCCCTGCGACTTGAGATCAGCCCTGCGGCCATTGGGTCAGCAGGGCTGCGTTATGCTGTTTGATGGACCGACTGCTTTCAAGGATTTGTCATGGACATGAGCTCATCTGAACCGACCCAGGCCGAGGACGCGCGCCGCGTCATCGGCGTGGCCCGGCGTCAGCGCTGGCAGGACTTTGTGTTCCACAAGATCACCTGGTCGTTTTCGATGCTGGTGCTGGTGGCCCTGATGGGCATCATCGTGTCGTTGATCATCAACGCCTGGCCCACGCTCGAGCGCTTTGGCTTGCCCTTTCTGTGGCGCGTGGAGTGGGACATCGTCAACGAAGAGTTTGGCGCGGCCATCGCCATCTTTGGCACCGTGGTCAGTGCCACCATTGCCCTGTTGATTGCGGTGCCGCTTTCGTTTGGCATCGCCCTGTTTCTGACCGAGACCTGCCCAGTTGCGCTGCGCCGCCCGCTGGGCACGGCCATCGAATTGCTGGCCGCCGTGCCCTCGATCATCTACGGCATGTTTGGCCTGTTTATATTTGCCCCCTTGTTTGCCGAGCATGGCCAGCCGGCGCTGCAATCGACCCTGGGGCAGATGCCATTGATTGGCAGCTTGTTTGGCGGCGCGATGAACGGCATCGGCATCCTGGCCGCCGGCATCGTGCTGGCCTTCATGATCCTGCCCTTCATTGCGGCGGTGATGCGCGATGTGTTCGAGATCGTGCCCTCGGTGCTGCGCGAGTCGGCCTACGGCCTGGGCTGCACCACCTGGGAGGTGGTGCGCAACATCGTGCTGCCCTACACCCAGAAAGGGGTGATGGGGGGCGTCATGCTGGGCCTGGGCCGCGCCCTGGGCGAGACGATGGCCGTGACCTTTGTGATCGGCAACTCCCAACGCATCACCGGCTCGCTCTTCTCGCCGGGCTCGTCGATTGCGTCCACCTTGGCCAACGAGTTTGGCGAAGCGGCCGATTTGCACCTCTCGACGCTGTTTGCGCTGGGCCTGGTGCTCTTCATCATCACCTTTGTGGTGCTCTCGCTGTCCAAGCTGATGATCCAGCGCGGCGAAAAAGCCAAAGGCAGCAAGACCTGATCCGGAGCCCCCATGGACGCACGCATTTACCAACGCCGCAAATTCACCAACCGCATCGGCCTGACCCTGTCGATGCTGGCCATGGCCCTGGGCCTGGCGGTGCTGCTGTGGATCCTGACGGTGCTCTTTGCCAACGGCTTTGCTGCCTTGGATTGGGCCATGTTCACCCAGTCGACCCCGGCGCCTGGCTCCGAGGGCGGGGGCCTGGCCAACGCCATCGTGGGCAGCCTCTTGATGGTCGGGTTTACCGCGCTGGTCAGCACCCCGATCGGCATTTTTGCCGGGGTCTACCTGGCCGAGTACGGCGACCAGAGCCGCACCGCCAGCCTGACCCGTTTTGTCACCGACATCATGCTGTCGGCACCCTCCATCGTGCTGGGCTTGTTTGTCTACGCGGTCTACGTGGCGCAGGTCAAGCACTTCTCGGGCTGGGCCGGCTCGATTGCGCTGTCGCTGATCGCCATTCCGGTGGTGGTGCGCACCACCGAGAACATGCTGCGTCTGGTGCCGGGCAGCCTGCGCGAGGCCGCATTTGCCCTGGGGGCACCACGCTGGAAGGTGGCCACATTTGTGACCTTGCGCGCGGCCCGCGCCGGGGTCATGACCGGCTTGCTGCTGGCGCTGGCGCGCATCTGCGGCGAGACCGCCCCGCTGCTGTTCACCGCCCTGAACAACCAGTTTTTCTCGACCAATATGAACGCCCCCATGGCCAACCTGCCGGTGGTCATCTTCCAGTTCGCCATGAGCCCCTACGACAACTGGGTGCGCCTGGCCTGGGGTGGGGCCTTGCTCATCACCCTGACGGTGCTGCTGCTCAACATCATTGCGCGCGTGTTCTTCCGCGACAAGAGCGCTCGCTAAAGACCCGAATCCACAGGACCCCGTTATGCCCAACTCCACCCTGGCCCCAAGCGGCGAAACCAATGCCATCGAGATCCGCAACCTGGATTTCTTCTATGGCACCTTCCGCGGCCTCAAGAGCATCCAGCTCGACATTGCCGAGCACAAGGTCACAGCCTTCATTGGCCCCTCGGGCTGCGGCAAGTCCACGCTGCTGCGCACGCTCAACCGCATGTACAGCCTCTACCCCGGCCAGCGCGCCGAGGGCCAGATCCTGCTGTACGGACAAAACGTGCTCGACCCGCGGCAAGACCTGAACCTGTTGCGCGCGCAAGTGGGCATGGTCTTTCAAAAGCCCACGCCCTTCCCCATGTCGATCTACGACAACATTGCCTTTGGCGTGCGCCTGTACGAAAACCTGAGCCGCTCCGAAATGGACGACCGCGTCGAGTGGGCCCTGACCAAGGCCGCGATCTGGACCGAGGTCAAGGACAAGCTGGGCCAGAGTGGTCTGTCGCTCTCGGGCGGGCAGCAGCAGCGCCTGTGCATTGCCCGCACGGTGGCGGTCAAACCCAAGGTCATTTTGCTCGACGAGCCGACCTCGGCGCTCGACCCCATCTCGACGGCCAAGGTCGAGGAGCTGGTGCACGAGCTCAAGAAGGACTACACCGTGGCCATTGTCACGCACAACATGCAACAGGCGGCACGGGTCTCGGACTTCACCGCCTATATGTACCTGGGCGAGCTGATCGAATACGGCCGCACCGAGCAGATTTTCATGAAGCCTGCCCGCCAGGAAACCGAAGACTACATCACCGGCCGCTTTGGCTGATCGCAGGAGAGCCCCAAATGGACAAGCACATTTCCAGTCAGTTTGACGCCGAGTTGTCCGGTGTCTCGACCCGCGTCCTTGAGCTGGGCGGCCTGGTCGAATCCCAGATCCGGCATGCGGTGTTTGCGCTGGCGCAGTTCAGCGTGGAGGTGGCCGATCAGGTGATCGCCATCGAAAACCAGGTCAACGCCATGGAGGTCGAGATCGACCGCGAACTGGCCTCGATCATTGCGCGCCGCCAGCCCACGGCCCGCGACCTTCGCCTGCTCATGGCCATCTCCAAAATCATCGGCAACCTTGAGCGCGCCGGCGACGAGTCCGAGCGCATTGCGCGCATGGTCAAGCTCATCGTGGATCAGGGCATCACCCGCTCCTTGCCGGCGTCGGAGCTGCGTGTGGCCGCCGACCTGGCCTCGGGCCTGCTGCGCAAGGCGCTCGATGCGTTTGCCCGTCTGGACACCAGCACAGCCGTGACGATTTTGCGCGAGGACGATCTGATCGATGCCGAGTTTGACGGCTTCATGCGCAAGCTGGTGACCTACATGATGGAAGACCCGCGCACCATCTCGGCCAGCCTGGACCTGCTGTTTGTGGCCAAGGCCATTGAGCGCATCGGCGACCATGCCAAGAACATCGCCGAGTTTGTGATTTATGTGGTCAAGGGCGCGGACGTGCGCCACACCGCTTTGGCCGATATCGAATCGCAGGTGAAATGAGATCCTTGCCCCGTGTGCTGATCGTCGAGGACGAGCCGGCCATTGCCGAGCTCTTGTCGGTCAACCTGCGCCACAACGGCTTTCAAGCGGTGTGGGCCATCGATGCCGAAAGCGCCCAGCGCGAGCTCGACGAGATCCTGCCCGATGTGATCTTGCTCGACTGGATGCTGCCGGGCGAGAGTGGTCTGTCGCTGGCGCGGCGCTGGCGAAGCTCGCCGCGCAGCAAGGCGGTGCCCATCATCATGCTGACCGCCCGGGGTGACGAGGCCGACCGGGTGGCCGGCCTGGACGCCGGGGCCGACGATTACCTGGTCAAACCCTTTTCGCCACGCGAGCTGCTGGCGCGCATCCGTGCGGTGCTGCGCCGGCGCCAGCCCGAGCTGGCCGGTGGCCAGGTGCAGGTGGGCGAGCTGCGCCTGGACGCCGATACCTACCGCGTGAGCTGGCAGGGCCAGTCGCTCAAGCTGGGCCCCACCGAGTTCAAACTGCTGCACCACCTGATGCGCCATCCCGAGCGGGTGCACACCCGGGGCATGTTGCTCGACAAGGTGTGGGGCGACCATGTCTACATCGAAGAGCGCACGGTCGATGTGCACGTCAAGCGCTTGCGCGAGGCGCTGGGCGAGGCCGGTCGCATGATTGAAACCGTGCGGGGCGCTGGCTACCGGCTCACAGCGCAGGATAACGCCTGATGCTGGGTGACGCATTTTTCCTGTTGGCCTTGGCCGCCCTGGGCGCGGTGATCGGGCTCTGGACCGAGGGCTGGCCCTCCTGGGCACCGGCGGCCTTGCTGGGCTTGGGGCTGGGCGTGGTGCTGTTGGGCTGGAACCAGTGGCAGGTGCTGCGCTGGCTGCGCCGTGGCGCACCGCCCGGGGCTGGCCGCTACCGCGGCGCCATCGGGGAGGTGGTCGAGCGTGTGGTGCGTCTGCTGCAACTGCGTGATCGCCAGATGCAGCAGGAGCGGGCGCGCTTGCAGGATTTTCGGCAGGCCATCGAGGCCTCGCCCAATGGCGTGACCCTGCTGGACGCCACGGGCCGCATCGAGTGGTGCAACGAGGCGGCCAGCCAGCACCTGGGATTGCAGCCCGAACGCGACCGCTTGCAGCACGTGACCCACCTGGTGCGCGACCCGGCCTTTATGCGCCTCTTTGCCCGCGACACCGAGGTGACCGAGGTCATGATGGACGGCCGCAGCGCCAGCCTGAGCCAGCCGGTGCGCCTTCAGGTGCAGCGCCACCCCTACGGCCAAGGGCAGACCCTGCTGCTCTCGCGCGATGTCTCGGCCACGGTCCAGGCCGAGGCCATGCGGCGCGACTTTGTGGCCAATGTCTCGCACGAGATCCGCACGCCCCTGACCGTGATGTCGGGCTTTATCGAGACCCTGCAAAGCCTGCCCCTGTCGGCGCAGGAGCAGGCCCAGTACCTGGGCTTGATGCAGCAGCAGGCCCAGCGCATGCAGGCCCTGGTGAGCGATCTGTTGACTTTGTCGCAGCTCGAGGGCAGCCCGGTGCCCGGTCGGCACAGCCAGGTGGCGCTGGGGCCGCTGATGGTGCAGCTGCAGGCCGAGGCCCGTGGCTTGTCTGCGGCCCAGCACGGGGGGCAAGCTGCCCACGACATCGAGGTGGCGCCGCCCCTGTACCCGCATTTTTTGGGAGTGGAGGGCGAGCTGCACAGCGCCATGTCCAACCTGCTGAGCAATGCGGTGCGCTACACCCCGGCAGGCGGGCGCATCAGCGCCGGTTGGCGCCAGGACACGCCACACGAGGTGATCTTCTGGGTGCGCGACAGCGGGCCGGGCATTGCGCCCGAGCACCTGCCCCGCTTGTCAGAGCGCTTTTACCGGGTGGACCGCAGCCGCTCCCGCGAGACCGGTGGCACGGGATTGGGCCTGGCCATCACCAAGCATGTGGCGCAGCGCCATGGCGGGCAATTGCGCATCGAGAGCCAGCCTGGTCAGGGGTCCACCTTCATGCTGATCTTTCCGGCCAATCGTTTCGACGCCACCCACTGAGCGCCCGCGGCCTCAATGCCGCCAGCGGCGCACGGTGCGCCAGAGCATCAGCAAGAAACACACCGAGACGATGGCCAGCGCGAGAGTGGCCATGCGCCAGAAGCTGCCCACATCGGATTGCGCCGCCCAGGGCCCGATGCCCTGGTAGGCCAGGAGGTAGCCGCCCCACAGGCCCACGCCCCAGAGCATGCCCACATTGATCAGCAGGGGCGCCAGCGTGATGCCAAAGCAGCGCAGCAAAAAGGTGCAGACGGCTTGCAGGGCATCGGCCAGGTGATACAGCGCCACCCAGCCCAGCCAGACCGCCGCGGCTGCGGCCACGGCCGCATCGGCGGTGAACCAGCCGGCCAGGCGGTGGCGCCCCAGCGCCATGGCCAGGGCGGTGATCAGGGCCAAGCCGGCTGCCATGCAGAGGCCTTGCACGATGCTTTGGCGGGCACGGCGTCGGTCGCCTGCACCGATCCAGTAGCCCGTGCGGGCGCTGGCGGCAATGCCCAGGGCCAGCGGCATCATGTAGCACATGGCGGCCATGCTGGCCGCGATCTGGTGGCTGGCCGAAGCCACCGAGCCCAGGCGGGCAATCAGCAAGCTCATCAAGGTGAACGAGGTCACCTCCACCCCAATCGTGAGGGCCGCGGGCACCCCCAGGCGCGCAAAGCGTCGCAGCTGCGCGGGCTCTGGCCGCTCCAAGCGCTGCCACAGGCGGTATGGCCGGTAAATGGGGCTGTGGCGCAGCATCCAGACCGCCGTGAGCGCCATGCCGGTGTTGACCGCCAGGGTCGCCCAGGCGCAGCCCACCACCCCAAGCCCGGCCAGATCGCCCCAGCCAAAGGTCAGCAGCACCGACAGCGGCACCTTGACCAGCAGGGCGCCCACCTGCAGGGCGGTGACCAGACGGGGCAGGCCCAGGCTTTGGTTGAGCGTGCCGTACATCCGAAAGAGCAGCGACGGCAGCATGGACACCGCCAGGATGTCCAGGTATTGCTTGATCTCGGGCCAGAGGGCCGGGGGCACCTGGCTCCAGCGCAACCATGGGTCGGGGTGCCAGAGCAAGGCCATGCCCGTCGCGCTGGCCGCGAGCATGATGTAGACCGCCTGGCGCACCGAGCGGCCCAGGCGCAGGGGCTGGTTGGCCCCATGCAGCTCGGCCCAGACCGGTAACAGGGCCTGCACCAGGCCATTGAGGGCGACATGCGTGGAAATGAAAATGGACGAGGCGACCGACAACACCGCCAGGGCCTGCGGGCTGTAGCGCCCGGCAATGACGGTATCGACGACCCCAAAGGCCATCACCGCAAACTGGCCCACCAGCAGCGTCAGCGCATGGCGGGCAATGACGCGCCACTCACTCATTCGAAGCCGGTTCCGAGGCGCGCATCAGCACCCAGTCCTCACGTTTGTCCGAGGGGCGGCGGAAGATGCCGACCTCTTGCCAGCCTGGGGCCAGCCGCGCCTTGGACAGGTCCTCACGATCAATGACCAGCCAGTTGCAATCGGCTTGCGGGGCCGCCGCCGGGCGAACCTGCCAACCGGCGTGCCAGCGCAGGGCCACCGCCGCGCCCGGCGACAGGCCCAGCACCTGCACGCAGCCGGCATTGGGGGCCATGGCGTGAATGCGCTGCACCAAGGGGCCGTAGCTGCGGCCATAGTCCAGCAGCGGCAGCCACAGGCTGGTCAGCAGCGTCCAGCACAGCACCGCACCACCGGCGGGCAGGATCAGGCTCTTCCAGAGCGCCGAGCGGTGCCGACCCGCGCGCCACTTGACCAGCACCAGCCAGCCCAGCGATGCGCCCAGCGCGGGCCAGAGGGCGGCCCACACCAGCGTGGGTTCAAAACCCGGTGCGGTGCGGGTGACGTTGGCGGCGGTGGTGGCAGGCCAGCCGGTCTGCATGGCCAGCCAGACCACCCAGATCACCAGGCCGCACAAAGAGAAAAACAGCAGGGTGAACCAGTCGATCAGCGCGCTGACGCTGCGGCGCAAGGTGGGCAATGCCAAGGCCGCCAGGGCGGCCAGGGCGGGCAGGCCGACCAACAGGGCCCGCTCGTCCTGTCCGGTGAGCCAGGCACTGGCCAGGGTCACGCCCATGAACCACAAGGGCAGGCTCAGGTGAGGGTTCTCGACCCAGCGCCAGCACTGACGGCGCCAGCGCCACAGCCCCCACAGCACCAGCGGCCAAGTTGGCCAGGTGAACCAGGCCAGCAAGCGCAGGTGATGCACGCTCCACCATTGCGCGGGCTGCAGGCGCCAACGCCACAGGTCCAGCATGCCCGCCAGCAAGACCGCGGTCAGCAGGGCCAGCGCCAGCAGGCCCACATCGAGCATGCGGATGCGGTGCTCGGCCGGCCAACTGCGTGGCTGCGCGCGCAAGGCCAGCCCACCCAATCCCAGCAACAAGGCGGTGCTCGGGGCGCCTGACAGGGTCAGCCCCAACAGCCCCAAGGCAGCGGCCACCAGACTCGGCACACGCCGTCCTGGCAGGGCGGCCAGGCCATAAAGCAGGGCGCTGGCCGAGGCCATTTGCACCACCCCGGCAGCCGCCTCGTGACCCGCCCGGGCCAGGCCCAGGCTGGCCAGCAGGGCCAACACCGCGGCATCGGCCAGGGTGCGCGAATAAGTGCCCGGTGTGGCCTCACCACCAAAAGCCAGCGCCACCGGTTGGGCATTGGGGTGACGCGCCAGGGCCTGTACCGCATGCCACAGCGCGACCATGGTCAGGCCCAGCAAGGCCATGAAGGGCAGGCGGCTGGCCGCCAGGGCCCAGTCAGTCGGTACCAGTTGCACCGCCCAGGCCCCCAACCAGTAGGGCAGCAGCGCGTCTTGCGGCGGGGCCATGCCCAGCCATTGCGGCTGCCACCAGGCACTGTTGGGGGTGTCGGGTCGGGCCAGGGCCAGCATGAAGGCAAAGGCGTCGGCGTCGTCGCCTTTCCAGGGCGAGCGGCCCACAAAACCCGCCAGCACATACACCCCGCCCAGCAGCCACAGCACCCAGGCGGGCAGCGGTCGCGCGGCGTTTTGCAGCACCAGGGCAGGGGAGGGACGGTTCACAGCATGCACCCTAACAGGAACTCGCGCCGTCGGCACAAAGCAAAAGGGCAGACCGGAAACCCCGGGCTGCCCTTTTGGCGCGAGACAGACGGCTTACTTGGACAGGGCCGACTTGCCGAAGCGGTTGCGGAACTTCTCCACGCGGCCGCCCATATTGTCCACCGACTTTTGCGTGCCGGTGTAGAAGGGGTGCGATTCGCTGGAGGTATCGAGCTTGAACAGCGGCAGCTCGCGGCCGTCGTCCATCTTGACCATTTCCTTGGTGTTCACGCAGGAGCGGGTCACGAACTTGAAGCCGTTCGAGAGGTCCACGAAGCACACTTCGCGGTAGTTCGGGTGAATGCCGTCTTTCATGGGGTATCCATTTCGTCAGGTGCAGCAGCCGCCATGGCCCATCCAAGGTACTTGCCGCAAAACCCAAGATTATGCCACAGCTGTGGCGCGCTTGAAGCGATCGATCAGCCGCCGCGACGCATCATGTCAAAGAACTCGACATTGCTCTTGGTCGACTTCATGCTCTTGAGCACCATCTCCATCGCCTCGATCTCGTCCATGTTGTACATGAACTGGCGCAGGATGCGGGTCTTTTGCAGCACCTCGGGGGCGAGCAGCAGTTCTTCGCGGCGGGTGCCGCTGCGGCTGAGGTTGATGGCCGGGAACACGCGCTTTTCGTACAGACGACGATCCAGGTGGATTTCGCTGTTGCCGGTGCCCTTGAATTCTTCAAAGATCACCTCGTCCATGCGGCTGCCGGTGTCGATCAGGGCGGTGGCGATGATGGTCAGCGAGCCACCTTCCTCCACATTGCGCGCCGCGCCAAAAAAGCGCTTGGGGCGTTGCAGGGCGTTGGCGTCCACACCGCCGGACAGCACTTTGCCCGAGGACGGCACCACGTTGTTGTAGGCGCGGGCCAGACGAGTGATGGAGTCCAGCAGGATGACGACGTCTTTCTTGTGCTCCACCAGGCGCTTGGCCTTCTCGATCACCATTTCGGCGACCTGCACGTGGCGGCTGGCCGGCTCGTCGAAGGTC
>JACCDV010194259.1_pt1 | contig 22821 bp, 22 predicted proteins | sample 7446131 | NCBI WGS metagenome assembly JACCDV01 (sample SAMN15323448, study PRJNA562643) | freshwater metagenome | isolation source: river surface water | place: USA:Blue River Watershed | collected 2017-08-17
GACAATGGCAACTAGAACGGCAAGGATTAAGAAAAAATAGAAGAGTAAATATAGTGATGGAATCTCTAGACCCCAGATATTCATTGGCTTTGAGAGATTGATGCCAAAGAGCTCGATTGGCTGAATACTGCCAATCCCTTTAGGCCCATTTGTTAGATTGAGGGGGCGATCAAGGTTATTTAAGAAGATCCGAATAATTTCCCCAAAGCCCAAGGTCACAATCGCCAAATAATCGCCGCGTAACTTTAGGGTTGGAAACCCAAGAAGCACCCCAAAGATCGCGGCCAATCCAAAAGAGAGGATGAGTGCACCCCACAATGGAAAATGAATTCCGGTGGGAAAAACAGCGGCAATGGCAGGAAATTGCGTAGTGAGATGGGGCGAAGCTAGTAAAGCATAACTATAGGCGCCTACTGCATAAAAAGCGATGTAGCCCAAATCGAGTAAACCCGCAAAACCAATCACCACATTGAGGCCCAATGCGAGAACAACGTATAGCAAGGCAAAATCCAATACCCGAACCCAGTAGTTACCGCCAACCGAGCCCATGATCCAAGGTAGAGCTAGTAATGCGATCGTACTCGCGATCCAAAATCGTTGTTGATCACGACGAGACGTGCGATGAAAAAATGGTTTAAGCACGATCCGATACTCGCTCACCCAGCAAGCCGCGAGGCCTAAATACCAATACTAAGATCAAGACCATGAAGGCAAAGATATCTTGATAGTTGGATCCTAAGAGACCACCAGTCCAATCACTGATGTAACCAGCCCCAATCGCCTCAATCAGACCAAGCAACAGTCCACCTAACATCGCCCCCTGAATATTGCCGATACCGCCCAGTACTGCAGCAGTAAAAGCTTTTAATCCAGGAATAAATCCCATTGAGAAATGCACATTACCGTAGTTGGTGGCCATCATGATCCCGGCAAGGGCTGCCAGCGCGCCTCCCAACATAAACGTGATCGAAATGACCCGATTGGGATTAACACCCATCAACGCAGCCACGTTCGGCTGCTCAGCCGTTGCGCGCATCGCCCGTCCGAGCTTGGTCTTTTGCACAATCAGAAGCAATAAAGCCATAACTAAAAAAGACGTGACAATAATCACAATTTCTTTACCCGTAATGGTTGCTCCTGAACCCAAGATCTCGATGGGTGTCGATGGTAGTAACTGAGGATAGGTCATGGGATTACGAGACCAGATGATCATGGCCAAGGTTTGCAACAAGACCGAGACGCCAATCGCAGAAATCAATGGTGCCAAACGTGGTGCTTGACGCAAAGGCCGATAAGCAAAACGCTCAATCAAATAGCTAACCAACGCGCATACTGCCATGGTCATCAATAAAACTAAAACTAGTAATACCCATGGTGGTAAACCCAGCAGTAATTGCGTAATGAATGTGATGAGGGTGAGGGATACCAATGCGCCAATCATCAAAACCTCGCCATGAGCAAAGTTAATGATTCCTAAGATCCCATAGACCATGGTGTAGCCCAATGCAATCAAGGCATAGATACTACCCAGCACTAGGCCATTCAAAATCTGCTGTAGCAGAATATCCATCGACAATCAGTCTATAAAAAATAAGCACCGCGCTGGGTGCTTATCAAATTACTGCATCTTAATAATTTCGAGGACTGACTTCTTCTTATCCTTGTAATCGTATAAGGTGATCACGCTTTCCTTGAGATCACCCTGATCATTAAACGCAATATTGCCAATCAAACCCTTCATCTGTGTTTGAGGCATCGCGGCTAAGATCTTGGCTGGCTCAACTGAGTTAGCACGCTTCATCGCATCCACAATCACATAAACTGCATCGTATGAGAATGGAGCATAGATATCGACATCAATATTGAAGCGCTCTTTATATTTTTTCTGGAACTCGGGCCCTGCTTCCATTTTTGAGAGGGTCATCGCAGCTTCTGAACAAACCACATTATTGATTGCATCGCCAGCTAACTCAGCCAATTTATCAGTACAAATTCCATCGCCGCCCACGATCTTCGCTTTGATTCCCAATTCCTTGGCTTGCTTGGCTAAAGGGCCGCCCGTGGCATCCATTCCGCCATACATGATGACGTCGGGCTTACCCCCCTTCGCCTTGGTGAGAATGGCCTTAAAGTCAGTTGCCTTGTCATTGGTTGCCTCACGTGGCAATACCTTGATACCAGCAGCTTTCACTGTTTTCTCAAACTCATCTGCGAGACCCTTGCCATATTGGGTCGAGTCATCAATGATTGCCACCACTTTTGCTTTTAAATTCTTGGCCACATAATCAGCTAGAGCTGGGCCCTGTTGTGCATCGGTCGCCACTAAACGATAGGCGGTTTTAAAGCCCTGCTTGGTGTATTCAGGGTTGGTTGCCGATGGAGAAATTTGAGTGATACCAGCATCATGGTAAATCTTCGAAGCTGGGATCGTAGTCCCCGAATTTAAGTGTCCTACGACTGCGACAACTTTTGCATCAACTAATTTTTGAGCAACTTGGGTGGCTGTTTTAGGGTCTGCTGCATCATCTTCTGGCACTAACTTCAGCACCACCTTCTTACCATTGATCATCAGTCCAGCTTTATTGAGCTCCTCAACTGCCAGAACAGCACCGTTTTCATTTTGCTTACCCATATGAGCAATCGATCCAGTCAGTGGAGCCACATGACCGATCTTCACCTCACCATCATTTGCCTTACCGCCGCAGGCAACTAACAAGCCCACCGTCGTAAGCGAAAGCACGCTATATGAAAACACCTTTTGATATGGTTTCATGAGCAAATCCTCCAAGTTAAACAGTCATCAGAATTAAACGGGATGCGTCAGATTTTTTGGTAAGGAGAAAGTGACATCCTCCACAACCCCATCTAAAGATCGAATTTGACGTGGGCCAAACTCTTGAATCCGAGCCACGATTGCTTGCGCAAGACTCTCTGGCGCTGATGCGCCTGCGGTTAAACCAACTCGCTTCTTGCCCTCAAACCATTCGGGGCGAAGTTGATCGGGAGCATCGACCATGTAGGCCGGTACGCCTAATTTTTCAGCCAATTCGCGCAGACGATTAGAGTTCGAGCTCGCCTGACTTCCCACGACAATCACCAATTGAACTTGGGGCGCCATAAATTTCACTGCATCTTGTCGATTTTGAGTGGCGTAACAAATGTCCTGCTTCTTCGGTTGAATAATTTTAGGGAATTTTTTGGTGAGCGCATTCACAATTTCTTTGGTCTCATCAACCGATAGGGTCGTTTGGGTTACAAATGCCAAACGCTCGTCAGCTGAAAAATTGAGTTTCTCCACATCCTCCAAATTCTCAATCAGGAAGATGCCGCTCTCGACCTGCCCCATAGTTCCCTCAACCTCTGGGTGGCCAGCATGACCAATCATGAATACCGTAAACCCATCTTTGCACAACTTCACCACTTCAACGTGCACTTTGGTAACCAAAGGGCAGGTTGCGTCATAGACTTGCAAGCCGCGCTCGGCGGCGTCTTGACGAACCTGCTGAGAAACCCCATGAGCACTGTAGATCACAATCGCTCCACGTGGAATTTCATCAATCTCGTCCACAAAAATCGCACCTTTCGCGCGCAACTCATCAACCACGTATTTGTTGTGCACGATTTCATGACGCACATAAATCGGTGCGCCAAAGCGACTAAGCGCCTCATTCACGATATTGATCGCTCGATCGACGCCCGCACAAAACCCCCTGGGCTGCGCCAAGAGTATTTCATCACTTTCAGACGGTAATGGATTGCTTTGCATGGATCTTGATTACAAAATGGCAATAATTTCTGCTTCAAAACTTAACTGCTTACCTGCTAAGGGATGGTTGAAATCAAACCACGCACCCTCTTCATTAATGGATTGCAATACGCCTGCATATTGTGCACCGCTAGGCGCATTAAATTCAATCATATCGCCCGGGGCAAATTCCGGAACTTCATCGGTATTGGCTAACAATACATCCATACCCACCCACTGGATGAGCTCTGGCTTGTGCTCCCCAAACGCGTCCTGTGGGCTTAGAACAGCTGAGCGCTTTTCACCCACTTTTGCTCCCAACAAAACCTTTTCAAAACAGGGGGCGAATTGACCCGTACCCAATTGCATCGTCGCCGGCCGATCGTCGAAGGTGTTGATGTAATCCTCCCCGCCAGGGAGGGTCAATCGATAGTTGATGGTCAAGAAAGAATCGGGGGAAACGGTAGGCTCACTCATGCTGCCATTGTAGCCAGAGAGACACAGAATCACCCAATCTCGCAATGGCCAAAAGCACAACAGCCCCGTGAGAAATTAATCCGCCAAGGCGCCGCCTCCCTATCCGATGCTGAGCTCTTAGCCATTTTTCTGCGTTCTGGGGTTAAAGGTAAAAGCGCTGTTTCTTTGGCCCAGGATCTGCTCAGTCAATTTGGAGGGATGCAAGGCCTCGTGAATGCGCCTGTCTCTGATATTTACCGCTGCCATGGAATAGGGCCTTCAAAATGGGCTCAAATCAAAGCTGCCTATGAGCTGGTGAAACGCTGTCTTCATGAAAGCCTCTCTCAGCAAGCAATATTCTCATCCTCAACCCAAGTCAGGGAGTTTTTGCAAACCAAAATTGCCAGACTGGAGCACGAGGTATTTCTTTGCCTGTACTTAGATAACAGTAATCGTTTGATAGAGTGCCAAGAGCTATTTCGGGGATCGATTGATCAAACGGCCATTTACCCCCGAGAAATCATTAAAGAATGCCTCAATCGCAATGCCAGCGCCTTGGTGATTGCCCACAACCACCCGGGGGGCAACCCACTTCCCAGCCCCAATGATGAGGCCATTACCCATGAACTGAGGCAAGCACTCCACTGGGTCAATATTGCACTCCTCGACCATTGCATCGTGGCAAAGCACGGTTTTTTCTCATTTTCGGATGCGGGCCTTATAGAAAAGCCCCTAAATGAGAGTGTTTACTAACTTATTAGCGTGTTGCATTTGGAATATTGACGAAACCCTAGCGTCAAATAGCAGATGCCTGCTACAATCGATGTTTTTCGTACTGAAGGAGTGTGTCATGGCAAAAGTTTGCCAAGTCACTGGGAAAAAGCCGATGGTCGGCAACAATGTTTCCCATGCAAATAACAAAACAAAGCGTCGCTTTTTGCCTAATTTGCAAAATCGTCGTTTCTGGGTTGAGTCTGAAAATCGCTGGGTTAGCCTTCGCTTAACCAATGCTGGACTTCGTTTAATCGACAAGAATGGTATTGATTCTGTTTTGGCAGATCTTCGTGCCCGTGGTCAAGTTTAAGGATTGAGTCATGGCTAAAGGCGCACGCGAGAAAATCAAGTTAGAGTCGACCGCAGGTACTGGTCACTTTTACACTACCACCAAAAACAAACGCACCAAACCCGAGAAAATGGAGATCATGAAATTTGATCCAAAAGCTCGCAAGCACGTTGCTTATAAAGAAACCAAGATTAAGTAATTTGTCTTAACGTCAAAACTAAAAACCCGTTCATATGAACGGGTTTTTTATTAGGCTGGATTAGAGTAGCGCCGCAAGCGAAGCGAAAACTCCTTGAGGGAGTGTGGCCCAGCCTCTTCGGCTCGATTGCACCATGAACGCAGCTGTCCCAGTAATTGCTCACGAGTAGCGTTGGAGCGACCCCAAATTGCATGCAACTCACGACGCATCTCAATCATCTTGCGTAACTGAGAATTCGTTTTCATGAGCTCCTCAAGCTTTTCTTTCTCAAGGGCAGTCAATTTAGCTTCATCCTTATAAAGCCAATCACGTGCATCCTTCAGGTGCGATGCAAATTCTTGCATGTGCTGGAATTCATTTGCGATGCAGCGCTTTAGGGTTTTGCTATAACGTGCCATGATCTCGTAGCGATTGGCAATAATCGCTTCTAGAGTTTGATCGTCGGCGGGACGAACTTCTGCGAGAACGGGCTTAGGCGGGACTTTCTTGACCTTTGCCAAACCGAGTGAGCGCAAAGCGCAAATGTAAACCCAGCCAATATCAAACTCATACCATTTGTTTGATAACTTGGCGCTCGTTGCATAGGTATGGTGATTGTTATGAAGCTCTTCTCCACCAATCAAAATGCCCCACGGCACAATATTGGTTGATGCATCTTCACAGTCGTAGTTCCGATATCCCCAATAGTGGCCGATTCCATTAATGACGCCTGCAGCGGTAATCGGAATCCATAGCATTTGCACAGCCCAAACGGTTGCGCCAATCGCACCAAATAAAAATAGGTCGATGATGAGCATGAGACCAACGCCTTGCCATGTAAAGCGCGAATAGAGATTCTGCTCAATCCAGTCATCGGGAGTACCGTGACCAAATTTTTCCAGTGTCTCTTTCTTTGCAGCTTCTACCTTGTAGAGTTCTGCACCGCGCAAAAGAACTGTGTCGATTCCTAAAACTTGCGGACTATGTGGATCTTCAACGGACTCGCATTTCGCATGATGTTTACGATGAACCGAGGCCCACTCCTTAGTTACCATTCCAGTAGTGAGCCATAACCAAAACCGGAAGAAATGAGAGGGAATAGCGTGAAGGTCGAGTGCTCGATGCGCCTGACAACGATGTAAAAAAATCGTAACACTAGCAATCGTAATGTGGGTCATGACCAGGGTAAAGATCACGATCTGCCACCAAGCCCAGTCCAAGTAACCGTGGGCCAACCACTGAATTAATTCATCATGCAAACTAGAAATGGCGCTCATCTCCAAACAAATCTCCCTCATTAACTGCGATCATGCTCTTAACCCCTTATTTTAAGGCTTTCGCTGCATAATTGCCCCAAAAAATCCATCGGTTCCGTGCTGTGAGGGTAAAAGTTGCCACCAAGGCTTGTCCTTACTGGTGCCAATCGGAATTCCATCATGTAAAAAATGGTGTCCTAGGGCCTCCTTTGCGGATAAAAGCTCAAAATCGGGGTGTTTTTCGAGGAAAAGGTTTACAAGCTCTTGATTTTCTTGATCTAAAAGGCTACAGGTGGCGTAAACTAGACGACCCCCTGGTTTTAGCAAACGAGCTGCCGACTCCAAAATGGCTAGTTGGGTGGGGGCCAATTTAGCGATCTCAGCTGGTGTCTGGCGCCACTTCAGGTCGGGATTGCGTCGCAAAGTCCCCAAGCCGCTGCAGGGGGCATCCACTAAGACCCGGTCAATTTTTCCTGCAAGACGCTTGATTCTAGGGTCTCTCTCACTATCAATCCACATAGGATGCACATTGGATAGGCCACTACGAGCTAGACGTGGTTTTAAGTTGGCTAAGCGTCGCTCAGAGGTATCAAATGCGTATAGGCGGCCGGTATTACGCATCATTGCACCCAAGGCCAAAGTCTTGCCGCCGGCTCCAGCACAAAAATCAACCACCATTTCTCCACGCTTGGGATCGAGCAAGTGACATAGGATTTGACTACCCTCATCCTGAACCTCAAACAAGCCATCCTTCATCCAGGTCGAGCTTTGTAGGGCGGGTTTTCCAAAAATACGGATTCCGTCCTGGGAATAGGGCGTTGGGTGCGCCTCAAATCGATTCGCACTTTGATTCATTTGCATCAGTAATTGATCGCGCGAGGTCTTTAAAGTGTTCACACGCAAATCCAATGGTGCCGGCTTCATGAGAGACTCAGCCAAACGACCAGCCTCTTCCTCACCAAAAGACTGAACCATCGTGTTCCAAAGCCATTCCGGCAAATTATGTTTTACCAATCGCCCCAGCGCATCACGATCAACTTGGCCAAAACGACTTAGCCACTCGTACTCCTCCTTTTGTATAACAAAGGCCAAATCAGCGAGTGCGCTCTCTAGTCGATTTGCGGTCCCAAGCCCCCCTTCAGATAAGGCTGAAACCATGCCCAGCAAGGCCAAGCGGCGGGCTAGGGAGCCAGAGCCACTGGCTGCAAATTGAGAAAACTCCTGCTTGCGACGCAATACAGAAAACGCAGCCTCAGCAATTAGGGCGCGATCTCGATTGCCCAATTTGGGATGCGCACGAAAGTAACGACTAACAACCCGATCGGCTGGTTGGTCAAATTGCAATAACTCAGGAAGCAACTGCTCAAGATGCAAAACGTGCTGCGGCAACGCCTTCGCATGCGAATAATTTTTTTGCCCTTGGGGATTAATCAGTACAGGCGCTTTGGCATCCTTACTCTTCGCATACTTCTTTTCTTTGGAAATCCGCTTTGAAGCGGTAGAGGAGGATCGCGTCATGAACTCGCCGTTCTTATGGGAAAGGAATGTACTGTAACTCAGGTGGGTCAACACTCACTCGATTACCTGCAAGATGTAAACGCCCATTAATAAACCACTCAACGGCTAATGGATAGATTTGATGCTCCGTCTTTAAAACCCGAGCAGCTAAATCACTTGGGGTATCGGTGGGTAGGACAGGGACCTCACTTTGACAAATAATCGGGCCCTCATCTACGCCAGCGCTGACAAAATGCACTGTGGCGCCATGCACCCGATCTCCCGCCCCCAAGGCCCGTTCATGGGTATGCAAACCAGGAAAACGTGGCAATAAGGAGGGGTGAATATTCATCATGCGCCCCTCATAGTGCTCAATGAGCCCTGGGGTTAGGATTCTCATAAAGCCAGCCAAAACCACAAGATCTGCGCCAAAGGCATCAATTTGTTGCATCAATGCCTCGTCAAAGGCTTCCCGGCTTGGATAGTCCCGGTGATCAATCACCGCGATAGGAATGCCAACTGACTTCGCAAACTCGAGCCCCTTGGCCTCGGGCTGATTTGCAATTAAGCCCGTAAATCGTACATCCCATGATTTTGCTTTTGCGGCCTTGTAAATTGCCTCGAAATTAGAGCCGCGCCCTGAAATTAAAGAAACGATTGAATGCATGACCAACAATATAATTCAAGGCTAGCCTGAAAGCGAATTGTGAAGGTATTTCGAAGACTTAAGCCCGCCCCGACCCAAGCGCCATGCGCCCTAACCATTGGTAACTTTGATGGTGTGCATCGCGGTCATCAAGCATTACTTCAGCAGTTAGTGGAGGGTGCGCGCGCGCGTCATCTAAGCCCTTGTGTACTCACCTTTGAGCCCCACCCTCGAGAATTTTTTTCACCGCACGATGCGCCACCCCGGATTCAGAATCTACGCGATAAGTTAATGGCCTTAAAGCAATGCGCTGTCGATACGATTGCAATTGAAGAATTTAATCAAGCCTTCTCCCAACTCAGTCCCTCTGAGTTTGTACAAAACATCTTGATTGAGAAGCTCAATACCAAATGGATACTTATTGGTGATGACTTTTGCTATGGCGCAAAACGCGCAGGGAATTTTGACAGTTTGGTGGCCGCCGGTAAGCAGTATGGTTTTGAAGTTAGTCGCATCCCAAGCATTCTCGAGAGCGAAGAGCGAATCTCGTCTTCACTACTAAGACAAGCTCTTGATCAGGGTGATATGCAGCGTGCCACACAACTACTCGGACGCCCTTTTTCAATTTCGGGTCATGTGTTGTATGGAAAGCAACTGGGGCGCACTCTTGGATTCCCCACCATCAATTTAGCGGTTTGCGCACGTCATCCGCATGCCAAACCGGTGACGAGTGGTATTTTTGTGAGTCAAGTGCATGGCTTGGGCGAGAGACCTTTGCCTGCGGTCTCGAGCATAGGAGTACGACCTTCCGTCGAGAGCACCGGCCAGGTCCTTTTAGAAACCCACATCTTTGATTTTGACCAATCCATCTATGGAGAAGTGGTTTGCGTAGAATTACTAGCTCGATTGCATGAAGAACGAAAATACCCTGACCTAACCACCCTACAAGCTGCTATTCAAGACGATGCCCAAAAGGCTCGTCAATACTTTCTAAAGAAAAATTCGTATGTCTGATAAATCCCCAAACTACCCGGTCAATTTGCTTGAGACCAGCTTTCCCATGCGCGGTGATTTACCCAAGCGGGAACCCAAATGGGTGGAAGAGTGGCAACGCAATAAGGTCTATGAGGCGATTCGCAAGGCTCATGCTGGGCAGCCCAGTTTTATTTTGCACGATGGTCCCCCCTATGCCAACGGTGATATTCATATTGGTCATGCGGTCAACAAGATTCTGAAAGATATGATCGTCAAGTCCCGCTGGTTAATGGGCTTTGACGCCGTCTATGTGCCAGGCTGGGATTGCCATGGCATGCCCATTGAGATTCAAATTGAAAAACAATTTGGCAAAAACCTACCTACTGCTGAGGTACAAGCCAAAGCTCGTGAATATGCGCAGGCTCAAGTTGCAAAGCAGAAAAAAGATTTTCAACGCTTAGGGGTTCTTGGTGAGTGGGATCAGCCCTACCTCACTATGGATTTTCAAAATGAGGCCGATGAAATTCGTGCGCTTGGCGAGATCTGGAAAAAGGGTTATGTCTTTCGCGGACTAAAACCGGTGAACTGGTGCTTTGATTGCGGTTCTGCCCTAGCGGAAGCGGAAGTGGAATATCAAGATAAAACGGATCCGGCGATTGATGTTGGTTTTGCCTTTGATACCAACCAGAATGCGCAACTTGCTAAAGCATTTGGATTAAAAGAACTGCCCACTAAACCGGGTATGGCGGTGATTTGGACCACAACCCCATGGACCTTGCCAGCGAATCAAGCCTTAAACGTCCACCCCGATCTTGAATATGCCCTAGTTGAAACCGATCAGCGCTTGCTATTGTTAGCCAAAGATCGCGTTAAGGACTGTTTAGAGCAATATGGTCTAGAGGGAACGATTTTGGCAAGTTGTAAAGGTAAAGCACTTGAGAATATTTCCTTTTGGCATCCGTTAGCCAATTTAGACTCTGGTTACAAACGTTTAGCTCCAATTTACTGCGCTGATTACGTCACACTCGATACCGGAACAGGCCTAGTGCATTGCGCCCCCGCCTATGGTGAGGATGACTTCAAGTCCTGCAAGGCTCATGGCTTAGCTGATCACGACATTATCAATCCGGTCATGGGCGATGGTGTGTATGCCTCCTCCCTGCCGCTCTTTGCTGGTCAATATATTTGGAAAGCCAATCCAAACATTGTGAAAGCGCTTGATGAGGCTGGCAGCCTTTTAAAGAATAAATCCTATACGCACTCCTACATGCATTGCTGGCGACATAAGACTCCGATCGTCTACCGTGCGACCTCTCAATGGTTTGCCAGCATGGATAAAAAACCTGCTGATGAGAAGGCCTCATTGCGAGAAACCGCCTTGGCAGGCGTGGAGAGTACGAATTTCTATCCAGCTTGGGGTAAGCAACGCTTACACAGCATGATCGCCAACCGTCCCGATTGGACACTTTCACGTCAACGGCAATGGGGCGTGCCTATGGCTTTCTTAATTCATAAAGAAACGGGTGAGCCCCACCCACGCACACCAGAACTGCTTGAGCAAGTCGCTCAGTTGGTTGAAAAAAATGGTATCGAGGCTTGGCAGAATCTAACGGTTGAAAGTTTGATTGGCGATGAGGCAAGCGCCTACGAGAAAAATCGTGACACGCTGGATGTGTGGTTTGACTCGGGCACCACCCATTGGCATGTGATGCGTGGTTCACATCGTAATACTCTATATCGCCAGGAATCCGAGGGTGCAGAAGGTCGTTGGGCCGATCTTTATTTAGAGGGCTCCGATCAACATCGCGGTTGGTTTCATTCGTCACTCTTAACGGGTGCCATGCTCGATGGCAAACCCCCATATCGTGCCCTCTTAACCCATGGCTTTACGGTGGATGGTCAAGGTCGCAAAATGAGTAAGTCGGTGGGCAATGTAATTGCGCCTCAAGAAGTGGCTGACAAACTGGGTGCTGAAATTATTCGCTTGTGGGTTGCCTCGACAGACTACTCGGGAGAGATGTCAATCTCGGATGAAATTTTGAAGCGGGTCGTTGAAAGCTATCGACGCATTCGCAATACCCTACGCTTTCTCTTAGCGAATCTCGCAGATTTTGATCCACAAACAAATCATCTACCTACCTCCGATTGGCTAGAGATTGATCGCTATAGCGTTGCGCTGGCAGCTGACTTACAAAACACGATTGAGGCACACTATCGTGATTATGAATTTCATCCAGCGGTCTCAAAAATATTGGCATTTTGTTCTGAAGACTTAGGTGGCTTCTATTTAGATATTCTGAAAGATCGTCTCTACACTATGCCCGCAAATTCAGTGGGTCGACGCTCCGCTCAAAACGCCTTATTTCATATTAGCCAACACTTACTCAAATGGCTATCACCCTTTCTCAGCTTCACTGCTGAAGAGGCTTGGAAATGCTACCCACACTTTGCCAAGTCAGCCGACAGCGTATCGATCTTCACCGAAGAATTTGGATCCTTTCCTGAAATCAAGGACGCCCAATCCTTGCTTGCTAAATGGCAACGCATTCGTGAGATCCGCTCTGACATTACGAAAGCTATCGAGCTTGAACGTGAAGCCGGAAAGATTGGGTCTTCCTTGCAAGCTGAGTTGCTAATTCAAGTGGGTACGACTGATTATGAGCTACTGCAATCGATTGCTCCGGATCTACGCTTTGTAACGATTACATCTAAATCAGAAGTTGCGCTATCAGCCGATGGCAATACTCAGATCACAGTGAAGCCAAGCGCTTACCAAAAATGTGCGCGTTGCTGGCATCACACAGCCGATACTGGATCCCATCCAAACCATCCCGATCTCTGTGGGCGCTGCATTAGTAATCTTGATGGCGCTGGTGAACTTCGTCAGTTCGCATAAATATGGTCAAACCATCTTACCGAGAGAGCTCAAGCAAATGGTATTTACTGCTAGCCCTTGGAGTATTGATTGCCGATCAAGTCACCAAGTGGTGGGCTCAAATGAGTCTGCCGATGGCTCAGGCGATTAAGGTTACTGATTTTCTGAATTGGTTCTTAATTTATAACCCAGGTGCCGCCTTCTCCTTTTTGTCTCAGGCAGGTGGTTGGCAACGCTGGTTTTTTACCGTCATTGGGATTGTTGCTGCCGTTGTGATTATTTGGCTCTTACAGAAAAATACCCAAGATCGTCCGTTTTGTCTTGCCCTTTCCTTAATCCTTGGTGGGGCCATCGGGAACGTCATCGATCGCTTGCTATATGGCGCTGTAGTTGACTTTATTGACGTGCACTATGACGGTTGGCACTGGCCAGCCTTCAATATTGCCGATAGCGCCATCTCAATTGGTGCTACATTAATTGTTATCAACGAAATACGACGGGCCATTAAAGACCGCCCCTAGAGTCAAATCGATTTGGAACCCGCGCATGACCTCGTTAGCAAACAAAAAAATTGTTTTAGGAATCTCCGGCGGAATTGCCGCCTATAAATCCGCTGAATTGGTCCGCGCCCTGATTCAAGAGGGGGCCGAGGTTCAAGTAGTGATGTCAGAGTCTGCCATGCAATTCATTACACCCGTCACGATGCAAGCCCTCAGTGGCAAACCGGTCTTTAGTAGTCAATGGGATGTACGGATTAGCAATAATATGGCGCACATTGAACTATCGCGCGAGGCCGATGCGATTTTGATTGCCCCTGCTAGCGCCGATCTCATGGCAAAACTATCGCTTGGTTTGGCGGATGATTTACTAACAACGATGTGCTTAGCACGCGATTGCCCCCTATTAATTGCGCCCGCCATGAATCTGCAAATGTGGGCTCACCCTGCTACCCAACGTAGCCTCCAGCGACTTCAAGACGATGGCGTTGCAGTTCTTGGCCCCGGAAGCGGTGACCAGGCATGTGGTGAAGTTGGTATGGGTCGGATGCTGGAGCCCTCTGAGCTATGCGAGCAACTGATCGCGTTTTTCCAGCCGCAGGTTTTAAGTGGGAAACGGGTACTCATTACAGCCGGTCCAACATTTGAGGCTATCGACCCAGTCCGCGGCATTACCAATCTGAGTTCGGGGAAAATGGGATTTGCGATTGCCCAAGCGGCTGTTGAAGCGGGTGCAGAAGTTCACCTCATCGCTGGCCCTTGTGATTTACCTACTCCTTTGCAAAGCACCGGTCGAATTAAACGAACGAATGTGATCACGGGCGAAGAGATGTATCGGGCCACGCTCGCCTCTGCCGATTGCGATGTATTTTTCGCAGTCGCTGCTGTTGCTGACTGGACGATTGCCAATCGCGCCCCACAGAAGATTAAGCGCCAAGAGCAATCTGGACTTCATTTAGAGTTTCGTTCGAACCCCGATATCTTGCTCGATATGGCTAAGTTGGCTAAGCGCAAATCAAAACCATACTGCGTTGGCTTTGCTGCTGAAACCGATCGTTTGGGTAAACACTCTAAAGAGAAACGGATTCGCAAGGGCATCCCAATGATTGTAGGAAATATTGGTCCCACCACCTTTGGTCTTGATACTAATGAAATTCTCGTGGTGGACGACAAAGGCAGTAAAAACCTAGGGCACGCCAGCAAGCTAGAGCTCGCCAGAAAACTCATTGCAATCGTTGGCACCCGTTTACCTTAAAGAGGACTATCAATCGTGCAAGTTCTTCAAGTCAAAATCCTCGATGAGCGGATGCGCTCGCAAATGCCTAGCTATGGTACCCCAGGAAGCGCTGGATTAGATTTACGTGCCTGCATTGACAACGCAATTGAGCTTGCCCCTGGTCAAACAGAGCTCATTCCAACAGGTCTGGCAATTTATATTGAAGATCCTCGTTACGCCGCGATGATTCTGCCGCGCTCAGGACTCGGTCATAAACACGGAATTGTGTTGGGTAACCTCGTTGGATTAATTGATTCGGATTACCAAGGTCAATTGATGGTGAGTGCTTGGAACCGAGGCTCAACTGCATTTCGGTTGGAGCCGATGGAGCGATTAGCGCAACTTGTGATTGTTCCAGTACAGCAAGTGGAGCTGAAAGTAGTGACTGAATTTGAGAGTAGCACCCGGGGTACGGGTGGCTTCGGTAGCACTGGACGCGGATAGCTCCGCGCCCAGAGACTTCTTTAGATTTCTTCGACTGGCTCGATGCTTGCCTTACTTGGTTTGCTCGGCGGCTGATTCGAGGATTGAATCTCAAGCTGCACCTTGCCATCCTGATTAATATCCACCACCACTGAACCACCATGGGCTAAGCGCCCAAAGAGTAATTCGTCGGCCAAGGCTTTACGCACTGTATCCTGAATAATTCGCTGCATGGGTCGCGCACCCATAAGCGGATCAAAGCCATGCTTGGCCAAATAGGAACGTAAGGCGGGGCTAAAGACCGCATCGACTTTTTTCTCATGCAATTGTTCTTCAAGCTGCATGAGGAACTTATCCACCACACGCATAATGATGGACTCATCCAAAGCCTTAAAGGACACGATCGCATCTAAGCGGTTTCTAAACTCCGGGGTGAAGAACTTCTTGATGTCTGCCATTTCATCACCCTGCTCACGCGCATTGGTAAAGCCCATGGTCGACTTTTGCATCGCTTCTGCACCCGCATTGGTGGTCATAATGATGATGACATTACGAAAATCCGTCTTCCGTCCGTTGTTATCGGTTAAGGTGCCGTGATCCATCACTTGTAAGAGGATATTGAAAATGTCCGGATGCGCCTTCTCAATTTCATCGAGCAACAAAACGCAATGCGGTTTCTTTGAGACGGCTTCGGTTAGCAATCCACCTTGATCAAAACCAACATAGCCAGGAGGCGCTCCAATCAAACGGCTTACCGCATGGCGCTCCATGTATTCCGACATATCAAAACGGAGCAGCTCAATGCCCATGATGAAGGCTAACTGCTTCGCAACCTCGGTCTTACCGACTCCGGTGGGACCTGAAAATAGGAAGGAGCCGATTGGCCGATCAACCTTACCCAAGCCAGCACGAGTCATCTTAATGGCGCTAGCAAGCGCCTCAATTGCCGGGTCTTGACCGAAGACGACGCTCTTAATATCGCGATCCAAGGTCTGTAGCTTGCTGCGATCATCCACCGATACCGATTGCGGTGGGATGCGTGCAATCTTCGCCACAATTTCTTCAATCTCTTGGCGATTAATGGTTTTCTTCTGCTTTGATTTGGGGAGGATGCGCTGAGCAGCGCCTGCCTCATCAATCACATCAATCGCCTTATCGGGCAAATGGCGATCATTAATGTATCGCGATGACAATTCAGCAGCGGCTACAAGTGCAGCAGCTGCATACTTGACACCATGGTGCTCCTCAAAGCGTGACTTCAAGCCACGCAGAATTTGCACGGTTTGATCCACGGTCGGCTCTACCACGTCGACTTTTTGGAAGCGCCGCGATAGGGCTGCATCCTTTTCGAAGATGCCACGGTACTCAGTAAAGGTGGTTGCACCAATGCATTTGAGCGTACCACTCGACAGTGCTGGCTTTAACAGATTGCTCGCATCCAAGGTTCCGCCAGAGGCAGCACCGGCACCAATCAAGGTATGAATCTCATCGATAAAGAGGATGCCATGGGGATTATCTTTTAAGGACTTCAGGACACTTTTGAGTCGCTGCTCAAAATCACCGCGGTATTTTGTCCCCGCCAGTAATGCGCCCATATCCAAGGAGTAAACCGTCGCATTTGCCAAAATCTCTGGAACCTCACCCTTTGTGATTCTCCAGGCCAGGCCCTCCGCAATCGCGGTCTTACCAACACCAGCCTCACCCACCAAAAGAGGATTGTTTTTACGTCGCCGACATAAAACCTGAATGACTCGCTCGACCTCGCCCTCACGACCAATTAATGGATCGATCTTGCCCTGACGCGCCATCGCGTTCAGGTTTTGGGTAAATTGATCAAGCGGACTTTCTTTGCCGCTGCTTGCAGCCTCATCAGTATCAGGGCTCGCCTCAGCTGCTTTTGCGGGTTCCGTGTTGTCTTTACGAACACCGTGACTGATAAAGTTCACCACGTCCAAGCGGGTTACCCCTTGCTGTTGCAAGAAATACACTGCATGCGAATCCTTCTCACCAAAGATAGCCACTAATACATTAGCACCAGTCACCTCTTTTTTGCCATTTGAGGTCGACTGTACATGCATGATGGCACGCTGAATCACCCTCTGGAATCCAAGCGTTGGCTGAGTATCGACCTCTTCCGTTCCAGGAACCACCGGGGTGTTGTCATTAATAAAGTTTTTCAGCTGGGAACGCAACTCTGCAATATTGACCGCACAGGCCTTCAGAACCTCGACCGAGGTGGCGTTATCCAATAATGCGGATAGCAAGTGCTCAACCGTAATGAACTCGTGGCGCGCTGCGCGAGCGTCCACAAAAGCCATATGCAAACTTACTTCCAGTTCTTGAGCAATCATGCTTCCTCCATAGTGCACTGCAATGGGTGACCCGCTTCACGGGAACGTTCTATGACTTGATGGACCTTGGTCGAGGCCACATCGCGGGTATAGATACCGCAGACGCCTTTTCCTGCTAGATGCACTTGCAACATGATGCGAGTTGCTGTCTCTTGATCTTTATTAAAGTATTCCTGAATCACCATCACCACAAATTCCATCGGTGTGTAGTCGTCGTTTAACAACATCACTTTGTACATGGCCGGCACCTTGACCTTTTCGGCCTGCCGTTCCAACAAAACCGTGTCTTCCTTAAATGGGGTGACTGGGCTTCCTCCGGGGGGTGTTTTGGAATTACGACTCATGAGAAACATTCTAACCACACCGCAAAACTCTGCAATAAATCCACGCAAATCAGGTTTTCATCTGACGAAAACCATTCAAAATCAAGGCATATTTGTCATATTGGGGCGTTTTTATGAAAAAAAAGGGTTTTTCCTAGTGATATTGAGTCATATTTCCTTGACACCCCCTCAAAAAGGGCAAACAATCAATCCTGTGGTGTTTTTCTCGTTTGAGATTTACCTGCATTAGGCGTGTTGCGGAGTAAGACTGATCAAAAGGTATTTCCCCTCTTCACGGTTGTCTTTAGATTTTTGTAATGGAGTTCGCATGGCGACCGGAGTTGTTAAGTGGTTTAATGATGCAAAAGGTTTCGGTTTTATCAAACCGGATGACGGAGAAGAAGAGTTGTTTGCACACTTTAGTGCAATCACGATGAGCGGCTTTAAAACCCTCAAAGAAGGTCAAAAAGTAACGTTTGACATTACTCAAGGCCCAAAAGGTAAACAGGCAACCAATATTCAAGCTGCCTGATCACTAGCTGATCCCAAGTAAAAACCCCAGGCTTCAACCTGGGGTTTTTCTTTTGGGATTCTTACGAATCACATATTGTCAATCATCACTTGACCAAATCCCGAGCACGAAACTTGGGTCGACCCTGGTAATAAACGTGCAAAGTCATAGGTGACCTTCTTCGAAAGAATCGCTTTTTCCATCGAGGAAATGATGAGATCAGCAGCTTCGGTCCAGCCCAAATGACGCAGCATCATCTCAGCAGATAAGATCTCAGAGCCAGGATTGACGTAATCTTTGCCAGCATATTTGGGGGCGGTACCGTGAGTGGCCTCAAACATTGCAATGCTGTCAGACATATTGGCGCCTGGCGCAATACCAATTCCGCCAACTTGGGCAGCGAGGGCGTCCGAGATGTAGTCGCCATTGAGGTTCAAGGTTGCAATCACACTGTACTCATTGGGGCGCAATAAGATCTGCTGCAAGAAGGCATCGGCAATCACATCCTTAACAATGATGTCTTTACCGGTTTTTGGATTCTTAAACTTACACCATGGGCCACCATCAACCAGTTGCGCTCCAAATTCTTTCATGGCAAGCTCGTAGCCCCAATCACGGAAACCCCCTTCGGTAAATTTCATGATGTTGCCCTTGTGAACCAAGGTGACAGAAGGCTTGTCATTATCGATTGCGTACTGGAAGGCTTTGCGCACCAAACGCTGTGTACCCTCGCGTGATACGGGCTTGATACCAATACTGGAGGACTCTGGAAAACGAATCTTTTTCACGCCCATTTCTTTAATCAAGAAATCAACCATTTTTTTAGCGCCTTCAGTACCGGCTTCCCACTCAATACCCGCATAAATATCTTCAGAGTTCTCGCGGAAGATCACCATATCGGTCTTCTCGGGCTCGCGCACAGGAGAGGGCACCCCTTTGAAATATCGCACTGGACGCAAGCAAACATACAAATCAAGTGATTGACGTAAGGCAACGTTCAAAGAACGAATACCGCCGCCAACGGGGGTGGTAAGCGGTCCCTTAATGGATACAACGTATTCTTTAACCGCGTCGAGGGTCTCATCAGGCATCCAAACATCTGGACCATAAACCTTAGTAGATTTTTCTCCAGCATAGACCTCCATCCAGGAAATCTTACGCTTGCCGCCATAAGCCTTCTCAACTGCGGCGTCGACCACCTTAATCATCACCGGAGTGATGTCCATCCCAGTGCCATCCCCCTCGATAAACGGAATAATGGGGTTATTAGGAACATTGATTGAAAAATCTGGATTAACCGTAATTTTTTCACCAGCTGGGACTTTAATGTGCTTATACATAATGCTTTTCTCCGTTTATCGAATATGGTATTTTCGCATGAGGCAAAACTGCCTATTCCTGAAAATGCACTATTTTAATTCCCCTGGCCCTATGATCCGCAAATACTTGACCATTCTGGCGGCTTGTTTTTTCTTCATCCTCACAGAAAATTCCGTTGCCCAAGGCTCCTCCCTGCCAATCATTGAGCTCAAGGCCGGAATGCACCGAATTGAGGCCGAACTCGCCGACACCCCAGCAGCACGGCAAACTGGCTTAATGTACCGAACGTTTATGCCTACTAATGCTGGAATGCTCTTTGTTTTTCCAGAAAAGGCCATTCATTGCTTTTGGATGCGCAATACGAAGTTGCCACTAACCATCGCGTTTATTGATGATGATGGCAAGATTGTGAATCTTTCCGATATGGAACCCGAGACTCAAAATAACCATTGTCCCCGGGCGCCAGTTCGGTTCGCTCTCGAAATGAATCAGAAATGGTTTGCGCAACGGGCTCTTGGGCCCGGCACGGTGATTACAGGCCTACCAAAACGCTAGCAACTAACCAAAGTGGCACACGTAATGCACCGGTTGCTCAGCACGAATCACAAAATATCCACCAGCCTCAACCGTCCATGATTGTCCAGCAGCAAAGGCCTGTTCGGTCTGACCATTGATGCTGACATATGCGGTGCCTTCAATGACTTCCATCACCTCTTTGGTGCTTAGGTCAAAACGTAAGGTACTGGGCAAAATCACCCCAACTGATTTGCGGACACCATTGGGTAGTGTGACTGTATGCGATACGCACTTCCCATCAAAATAAACATTTGCCTTTTTGCCAACTGAAACGCCATCGAACTGCATATCAACTCTTTCCTAGTTTGGTAATTATTTTGTGCGTTTGCGTTTTGCGATTTCAGCAATCCGCATCCGCAATGCATTGAGTTTAATAAAACCGCCAGCATCAGCTTGGTTATATGCGCCGCCATCATCATCAAAGGTTGCAATGGTTTGATCAAACAAAGTATTGGCTGAATCACGTGCCAACACAGAGACCGAGCCTTTGTATAACTTGAGGCGCACAACCCCATTCACAGTTTTCTGAGTATGGTCAATTAAGGTCTGCAATGCCAGACGCTCGGGCGACCACCAATAGCCGTTATAGATCAAGGCTGCATAGCGTGGCATCAGGTCATCCTTAAGATGAGCGACTTCACGATCTAAGGTAATACTTTCAATCGCACGATGCGCTTTGAGCAAAATCGTTCCACCAGGGGTCTCATAGCAACCCCGGCTCTTCATCCCGACGAAACGATTCTCGACCAGATCCAATCGGCCAATGCCATGCGCACCGCCCAGTCGATTTAACTCGGCGAGTAATTCATGAGGCTTTAAAGACTTACCATTGATCGCGACTGGGTCACCTTGCTTAAATTCGATTTCAATCATCTGCGCTTGATCGGGGGCCTTCTCTGGGGAAACGGTCCAGCGCCACATCGCCTCTTCTGCTTCTGCGTTTGGATCCTCGAGATGCCGCCCCTCAAAACTAATGTGTAACAAATTGGCATCCATGGAATAAGGAGCGCCCCCTTGCTTATGCTTCATTTCCACAGGAATACCATGTTTTTCTGCATAGGCCAGAAGTTTTTCCCTAGAAAGTAAATCCCACTCACGCCAGGGAGCGATCACCTTAATGCCAGGTTCAAGGGCGTAATAACCAAGTTCAAACCGCACTTGATCGTTCCCTTTGCCGGTAGCGCCGTGGGATACCGCATCTGCGCCTACTTGACGGGCGATCTCAATTTGACGTTTTGCAATTAGGGGGCGAGCGATCGACGTTCCCAGTAAATATTCGCCCTCGTAAATCGTGTTTGCCCGAAACATTGGAAACACAAAGTCACGCACAAACTCTTCACGCAGATCATCAATAAAGATGTGCTCGGGCTTAATGCCGAATTTGAGCGCCTTGGCGCGTGCAGGTTCGAGTTCCTCACCTTGGCCCAAGTCAGCGGTGAAGGTTACGATCTCGCAGCCATAGGTATCTTGAAGCCATTTCAGAATTACGCTGGTATCAAGGCCGCCAGAATAGGCCAGTACGGCTTTTTTAATTTCGGACATAGTGTTTTTACGATCTCAATAAGTTAAGCAATCACTGCAGTGATGAGGTTTGATTTTATAAGCGCCCGCAGAGCAAAAACTCCATTAATGCCTTTTGGACATGCAGCCGGTTTTCAGCCTCCTCCCAAACAACACTCTGGGGGCCATCAATCACTCCAGCACTAACCTCCTCGCCACGATGTGCAGGCAAACAATGCATAAAGAGTGCGTCGGGATGAGCCAATGCCATTAACTGCTCGGTCACCATCCAGTTCTTGAATGCCGCCATCCGCGTTGCGTTCTCAGCCTCATATCCCATGCTGGTCCACACATCAGTACTGACCAAATCAGCGCCCTTACACGCATCCTTTGGATCTGCGCAGACGACGAGATGGTTAAAGGCAGATGGTTGCAGGCGGGAGCGCTCCAACTGATATCCCTCGGGGGCAGAGAAGCGGAACTCAAAATCCAGTTTCTCAGCCGCCTGAATCCAGGTATACGCCATATTGTTCGCATCACCAACCCATGCAACCGTTTTCCCCTGAATCGGTCCGCGTGCCTCGACATAGGTAAATACATCGGCTAATACTTGGCAAGGATGATATTGATTGGTCAAACCATTCATGACAGGAACGCGCGAGTTGGCAGCAAAGCGCTCAATCGTCTCTTGCTCAAAGGTCCGAATCATGATGATGTCAGTCATCCGCGAGATGACTTGCGCAGCATCCTCAATCGGCTCGCCCCGTCCTAATTGGGTATCGCGCGTATTCATGTAAACCGCATGCCCACCCAACTGATGAACGCCCGCCTCAAAAGAAAGGCGAGTGCGGGTCGAATGTTTTTCGAAGATCATGGCTAGCGTGCGATCGTGCAATGGATGCCAGGTCTCGTAGCGCTTAAACCGCTCCTTTAACCAAGCGGCGCGGCTAAATAAGTACTCATACTCATCACGACTAAAGTCCGAAAATTGCAGGTAATGCCTGAGTTGGCCAGGAGATTGTGGCTTCGCCAGAGATTGGCCATTACCCAACTCTGCAAACTGAGCACTTGATGCGATCGAAGTGTTATGCGGCTTATTTTGCAAAAGAACGCTCCACTAAACAAAAACCCGCTCAACAGGAGAGCGGGTCAGAAAATCAATACTTCCTTAGGCCCGCAACAGGCCTAAAAATTAGGCCATTGCTTTAATCGCAGCAGATAGTCGGGACTTCTGGCGCGCAGCAGTATTTTTATGGGCAATCTTTTTATCGGTAATCTTATCGATGGTCGATTGCGCAGCGACAAATACTTTCTTTGCAGCATCTTTATCGCCAGCTTCAATTGCTTTGCGAA
>JACCDV010173053.1_pt1 | contig 22815 bp, 26 predicted proteins | sample 7446131 | NCBI WGS metagenome assembly JACCDV01 (sample SAMN15323448, study PRJNA562643) | freshwater metagenome | isolation source: river surface water | place: USA:Blue River Watershed | collected 2017-08-17
ACGCTGGCAAACCAATGTACGGCTGGTCTATGGAAGACATCGCTACCAAAGTGGGTTCCCAAGACATGCTCAAAGAAGCATTGGCCATGATCAATGTAGTGCCAAACCCATACTATGCCTTCTCTGAATATGAGCGTAACAAACTAGACAACCGCATCAAAATAACCAACCTTCCAGAGCAATGTCATATTCGCATTTATACCTCAAATGGCAAACTTGTCAGAAGTATTAAAAAAGACAGCCCCATGACTTTCCAAGATTGGGACCTCACCAACCATGCTGGCATTCCCGTTTCTTCTGGTGTTTACCTCATTCATGTCGAGGTGCCAAATGTCGGGGAAAGAGTCCTCAAAGCTTTTATTGCCATGCGAATGGTCGATCTACAAAACATTTAATTTAGCATCATGAAATCTCTCCTTTCTATTCTTTTCCTCTTCTTTTCTGCAAGTTTATTTGCTCAAGTTTACTCTTTGCCTAATCTTCCTTTTGCACTAGATGCTTACGAACCCTTTATCGATGCCCAAACCATGGAGATTCATCACGACAAGCACCATGCTGCGTACGTGAATAACCTCAACAAAGCCATCACCGGAACTGCCATGGAAAAGCTCAGCATGAACGACCTTTTAATGTACGCGAGTTTCCGCTCCAATACCGTACGCAACAATGCAGGTGGTCATTACAACCATAGCTTGTTTTGGGACATCCTTGCACCTAAAGAAAAACAAGGACTTATTTCAACGGAACTGCAAAAAGCAATCGATTCAAAGTACACCTCTATCGACTCTTTAATTGCCACACTAAACAAGGCTGCAAGTACGCGTTTTGGTAGTGGCTGGGCTTGGTTAGTTGTAACACCACAAGGAGACCTTGCCGTCTATAGCACTGCTAATCAAGATAATCCGATCATGGATGTGAGTGCGGAGCGCGGTATTCCCATTCTTGGGATCGATGTCTGGGAACATGCCTACTACCTCAAATACCAAAACAGAAGAACAGATTACCTCAGCGGTATTTGGAACCTCATCAATTGGGGAGCCGTTTCAGAAAAATATGCTGCCGCCCTCAACGATCCCTTGCTCAAAGAACTTGAAAAAGACAATTGGCTGGCGATCAAAGATTTTCACAAAGTGATGGCGCAAACTTTTCATCCGGCCGAAGAAAAAAACTTTGCGCCTTTGCGCAGTCGATCCGGAGAGCTCTATGCCAAGGCCATCTTGCTTAAAAACTCTACGCCTCCGGCATCTGCCAACAACGCAAGGGTTCAAGAAGCCCTTACCCGTCTTGAGAAGCAGTGTTTAGAAATTCATCAATTGGTCCAGAAACCAATGAAAGACGAAGCAAATAAAGATGCACTTTTACTCGAGAAAATCACCAAAGCCCACGACATCTTCCACGAAGTAGAAGGGCTCTGCCACGACTAATTCCCGTATAACTTAACCTTGCGGTAAAACCTTTGCAACGCATTTGCGTATCTTTGTCAAAAAGAAGCCGGTGCGTTTTGAGTTAACCAAAGAATTTATTGCCGAACTGCGTCAAAAAATTGTCGCAGAAGACCGCCTTTGGATCCAAGAACAAGTCTTGGAGCTCCACTACGCCGAGGTTGCCGAAATTCTCGACAAACTCACCAACGACGAAGCCAAGTTCATCTACTTCATGGTAGATGAAGACACCCAGGCCGACATCTTAATGGAGCTCGAAGAAGAAGTTCGCGACCGCTTCTTGGCCTCCCTCTCCAGTAAAGAGATGGCCGACCAGCTCGAGAACCTCGACTCCGACGACGCCGCCGACATCTTAGGTGACCTTCCCGACGAAAAAATTCAGGAAGTCATCTCCCAAATGGAAGACGACGAAGCAGCCGAAGACATCGTCGACCTCCTCAACTACGACGACGACACCGCAGGGGGGCTCATGCAAAAAGAGTTCTTCCAGGCCAACGTAGAATGGCCCGTAAACCGCGCCATCATTGAGCTGCGCAAGCAAGCCGAAGACGTAGAAAAAGTATATAACATCTTTGTCGTAGACGACGACGATCACCTTTTAGGTGTGCTCTCGCTCAAAAGGCTGCTCTTTGCCAACGCGCGCACTAAAATTGAGAACATCTACCAAAGCAAAAAAATCATTTCGGTCAAGGCCAGTGATTCAGCAGAGTTGGTCGCAAAGGTCATGGAAAAATACGACCTCGTTTCGGTTCCTGTTGTGGACTACCAAAACAAATTAGTGGGACGAATTACCTTAGACGACGTCGTTGATTACATCAAAGAAGAAGCCGACAAAGACTTCCAAATGGCAACGGGTATCTCAGACAAAGTAGACTCAGACGCCGCTATCTGGAAGGTCAGTTTTTCGCGCCTACCTTGGCTGATTATCGCCATGTTTGGCGGCACCATTGGCGCAAAAGTTATTTCAAATTTTGAAGACAGCATTACCGCCATTCCTGCAATGGCCTTCTTTATTCCACTCATTACCGCAATGGGAGGAAATGTGGGTGTGCAATCTTCGGCAATTGTTGTTCAATCTTTAGCCAGAGGAGACAAAGACCTCGGCCGTATTCTCCCTAAACTGATCCGAGAAGGCAGTGTTGGCCTGATGAATGGCCTCATTTTATCGAGCCTCATCTTTTTAGTTGCTACTGTTTTTGTCGATATCCATTTAGGTATTGTAGTGAGTTTGTCACTCTTTACCGTCATTTTATTTGCGGCCATTTTCGGTACGCTCTTCCCAATGATCCTGAACCGTTACAAAATTGACCCTGCCCTAGCAATTGGCCCATTTGTAACGACTCTAAACGACGTCATTGGTATTTTCATATACTTCTCGATTGGCTTACTGTTGATGTAATGACACAAGCACAACTAGGTCTTAGAGCCAATTGGCAACAATTTAGTTTACTTGTTCTCGTCAACGCCTTTGTTGGCGGCATGGTGGGTCTTGAGCGTAGCATTCTTCCTCAATTAGCCGAACAGGAATTTCACTTGGCCGCTAAAACTGCCATTCTTTCGTTTATTGTCGTATTTGGCATCACAAAAGCGCTCACCAATTATTTTGCAGGAACTTTAGCCAACCGCTGGGGCCGCAAAAATCTCCTTATTTTGGGCTGGATTTTTGCCTTACCTGTTCCGATCCTACTCATTTATGCGCCTAGTTGGTCATGGGTTATTCTCGCCAATATTTTTTTAGGGATCAATCAGGGTTTGGCCTGGAGCAGTACAGTGGTCATGAAAATCGATCTTGTTGGTCCAAAAAACCGCGGCTTTGCCATGGGCATCAATGAGGCCGCTGGCTATATTGCTGTTGGTGCGGTTGCCTTTTTGAGTGCGAGTATTGCCAATGCGTATGACGTGAGGCCCTATCCTTTTTATATCGGCATTTTACTTTCTATCCTAGGGCTTTTGTCGAGTATCTTTTTAATCAAAGACACGCGTTCGTTCGTCCAATTAGAAAGCGAAGACAATCAAGTTCCTCTTTTGAAAAATATCTTTGCAGAAACATCCTGGAAACATCCTAATTTAGGAGCTATCAGCCAGGGTGGTTTGGTCAATAACCTCAACGATGGCCTGATCTGGGGCTTGTTTCCGATTCTGCTCGTTAGCAAAGGCTTTACACTATCTGAGCTCGCCCAAATCATTGCTATTTACCCTACCGTTTGGGGCTTAAGTCAACTTTTTACAGGCAAATTGGCCGACCGTTATGCTAAAAAATCCTTGCTCTTTTGGGGCATGCTCATGCAAGGGCTCGCCATAGTGGGCTTCATCTGGGCACAAACATATAACGCTTTTGTATTTCTCAGTATCTTGCTGGGGCTCGGAACTGCGGTAGTCTACCCCACATTTTTAGCTGCTATCGCAGACAACACCCACCCGAGCCAACGCGCACAGAGCATTGGCGTGTATCGCCTCTGGCGAGACCTCGGCTACGCTGTGGGCGCCCTACTCACCGGCATACTCGCAGACCTCTGGACCACCGCCACCGCCATTGTGGCCATAGGAAGCATCACCATCCTATCTGCGTTTGTCATCCTGTTGAGAATGCGCCGCGTTTCCTAGAATCAAAAAAGCTTCGTATCTTTGCACTCCACTAAAAACCTGGAGAGGTGTCCGAGTGGTTGAAGGAGCACGCCTGGAAAGTGTGTATAGGCCTAAAGCTTATCGAGGGTTCGAATCCCTCTCTCTCCGCAAAACAATTGAAAAGCTAGCCGAAAGGCTGGCTTTTTTGTTTTACATGCGTCAAAAGCTTGCTTTTGTAAGCATTGTGAAATAAAAAAGGTAAAGTTGCGCAGCAACTGGCTTTTCAATTGTTTTGATCCTCCCCACAAGGGTTCACGAGCGATAGCGAGTAATCCATTCAAAGGAGAGCACGCGAAGCGTAATCAAAAATTCCTACTCACACCCAAAAACAAAGTATTCACCCATCTTGCCTCGATGGGAGTGTTATTCATCAAAAAGGTATAGCGATAGCCGCCCTCAATTAGAAAATGTTTGGTTTTGTAGCTGGCTCCTACTCCAAGAATTGCTGTGTGATACGTTTGTCTGAATTTCTCAGCTTCACTCCAAAGATAAAAGCTACCGTAAACATAGTTGACACTTACCAGCATATTCCACTTTTGTTGTGGTGAAAATACATTATACCTGAAAAATGGCCCTCCCCATCGAGAGAGGCGGATACTGGGCTCTAGCAATGAATCTTTTGCAAAAAGAGTCTGATAATCGGTGTTATACTCTAACCCTATTGTCATTTTTTGGTTCAGATGAATGCCGATTCTAGGGCCAATTTTCAAGCCACCGCCACCAGCGTCAGCTCCCCCGGCAACTAGTGCGCCGAAATTCATTCCTAAATGCAAGCCATACTGCTTGGTCGTATCTAAAAATTTTTGTTGGCAAATTCCTAAAAACGAGCTCAAGCAAAAATATAAACAAACTAAAACATTGATTTTCATAGCAAAGCAAACGTTCAATTCTCCATTTTATTGGAATGTTTTGGTTAATTCAAAACACTGCCTGCTCTCCAATATTATATACAACCAAAACAATAAATGCTTAAATTTATCAAATGCAAAACCTACTCCTCATCCTTTTCGTCCTCGCCATTTTTCCCTTGGCACTATTTGCGAAAAAGCAACCGAACAATACATATATCAAGATAGGATACGTGGCAATTGTGCTGATTTCGATGGGGTATTTATCCTTTGACTACCTGCAAAACCCTAAAGAATCTTCGGCTTTTACCTTGCTTTTATTACTTGTTTTGGTTTCAACCAACAAGCTTTTTAATCCTAGAGCTTCGAGGTAGTTTTTCTCCCCTACACCACCTCAGTATCCCCCTTCCCCCCAAACACCGGCTTTCCTTTCAAGGCCTGAATAAGTGTTGACAGCGCCAATAGGCCATAAATGATGGCCATCAAAATGGTCAGTTTGGTATTCTTCAAAACATAAAATGAAAGCACAGGCAGAACCTGCAAGGCGTGCATGCCGATGAAATGTGAGACGCGCAAGTCACCAACGGTTTTGCTCCAACCCATGATGAATAAATTGGAGTTGTCGTTGAGGGCGCCAACGCTGTGATTGAGGGTAGAGCCCATGGCGAATCCTTCGAAGGAAAAGATGACGAAAATGAGGATAGATAAGCGAATGGCCCACAAATAATAAGTTGGTAGCGCTGGAAAATCGTTGCTGAAAAATTGATACCCAACATAGGCGGTGTAGAGCGTTGCAGCCGAAGCAGCAAGGGCCATCATGGAGTAAAGTGCCGCATAAACTGGTGTGCTCATGTTGTAATGCGAGAGTTGGCCCCTACCCGCTTGAATGGCAATATAGGCGATTTCAAAACCGAGCAACACGATAATCGACCAATTGAAAAGCTTGACATTGAAATTGGGTAGGTAATAGCAATACCAACCCATGGCCCAGGCAAAAGTCAAGGTAGAAAAAGCGAATTTAAAGGGCTTATACCAAGCACTTACCCCGTAAATCTGTGTGGAGGAGGTTCGGGCTAAAATCAGGAAAAGTATGGAAAGTACGAGGCATACCAAGCCGAAATAAAACATGGTTTCATTGCGGTATTTGAGTTGTTGAAGGAAGTGGATCATTTAAAGTATCTTTTATTTAACTCATGACACAACCACGCCGAACCGCTGCCGATGAGTGCGCCGACGAGCACATCGCTTGGGTAATGTACGCCTAAATGCATTCGTGAGTAGCCCGCTGCGCTTGCCCAAAGCATACTTGGTGCGATCACATACCATTTCGGAAAAGCCAAGCTCAATGAGGTGGCGGTGGCAAATGCCTCAGAAGTATGCCCAGAAGGAAAAGAGGGGCTGCCTGCACCGGTGAGTTTTTGAATATCTGGGTACGTGACGAAGGGGCGGTCTCTATCAATTGTGAACTTTAAGGTAGTCGTTAATACTGCAGAGGTAAGAAGCGTGGCGCCGATATAATATCCTTTGTATTGCAGCGATTTGTCTTTTTGAATCAAGCCAATAGACGTAACAATCAACGGAGCGCCCAAACCAATTGGCGACACTGAATTGGTAACAAACTTAAAAGTTGGATCGAGTGCTGTATTGCGCTGAAGATTGATTTTTCTGAGTAGATCGATGTCGAGGTTTTGGGCGCAGGCCGTTTTTCCAACACTAAAAAGGAATAAGAAAACGATGAAATGAGGGTAGCGCATCAAATATAGATTGTGAAATCCTTGATTTTAAATTAATCCTACTAAATTAGCTAGATTACGAATGCAAAATACGATGAAGATAAACGTTGAAAATCTGGAATTTGCCTACAACGCCAAGAAAGTGTTGAATATTTCAAAAATGGAATTTGAACAGGGCAAAATTTATGGAATTGTCGGAAAAAATGGGGCGGGAAAAACCACCTTTTTTAAAGCGCTGACCAATATTATTATCAATTACAAAGGACTAATTGAGATCGACGGCAACGACATCAAGAAAAATTTTCAGACACTTTCAAAAATCGGTATTGTTCTGGATGATTTAGAATTGTACAAAAGTCATACTGGACTTTTTAACTTGCGCTATTTTGGTGGCTTGCGCGGCGGATTCGACGAAGCACAAGCCTTGAAACTTGCCGATGAACTCGAAATTGCAGACAGTCTCGACAAAAAGGTGAGCACCTTTTCACTTGGGATGCATAAAAAATTGATTCTACTGATTTCTATCATGAATGACGCGCAGATTTTAATTTTTGATGAACCCTTTCGAGGTCTTGACGCCAAAAGCGTAAACTGGTTCAAAAATTATTTGATTGATCTGAAGAATCAAGGTCGTACTATTCTAATTTCTAGTCATATACAAGAAGATATCGAATCGCTTTCGGACAAAGTTTTGGTGCTCTCAAACGGGGATTTTAGTGATGTTTTTGACCTAAAAAATGCAGCCCAGAGCTTTATTTATCGCGTCGAAGTCAATGATCAGCAAGCATTTATCGATTTATTGCAGCAAAATGCGATTCCCTTTGAAGTACACGATCCCTTCATCAAATTTGAACTCGATGATGCCGCATACAAAGCGCTATTTAAACAAAGTGTCCTGAACGGGATAGAATTTAGTCAGATCAAAAAAGAAAGCAAGTTTGCAGAACTCATCAAATAAGAAGCTATATGAAACTACGAGATATTTTTAGAATGGAGTTGTACAAAAATCGCAACGACAAAACCTATTTATTGATTATCGGAATTCTAATCATCATGACCTCACTGTCCACTTTTTTTGGAATCGGATTGATTGAAGGATTGTTTGATAAGTCTAATTCGAATTTCATGTCCTTACTGATGCTGCTTATGATTTTTAGTGGAATAGGTATGTGGGCGTTTTCGTTGTTGTATCCATTTCGTTTATTGAACTTAGACTACAACAATAAAGTAATGGGCTTAATTTTTGCAAGTGGTGTATCGCGTGAGAAATACTATTTTGTGAAGGTGGGCGCTACAATTCTCACCTGTCTCATCGCTACTTTTTTGGTGCTTTTCATACCAGCGCTTACCTTTTTGACGGTTTATACCGAAGAATTTGTGAGTGTCATGAATAACATTTTTGGCGAATTTGGTTTCGGAGATATTTTTCCATTTTTACTGATGTTCGTCTTTACGATCCTTGCTTATTACGTCACACTCACCACAGCTGTCATTACCACCAAAGGAAAAATTGTAGGCATTTTATTGTTCTTTGTTTTTTCCTTTGCGGTTTCTATTATAGAATCTGCGGTTGGGCTTCCAGCTTTGAGTGCATTTGGTGATTCAAACACCAGCCTCACCTATTTGTATTATCAGAAGACTTTATTTGCGGTTTTTCAAATCGTTGCCTTTGCATTCATTGGCTTGCAAGTGTTAAAAAGACAAGATTTGTAAACCTATACTGACACTACATGTGATCTAATTTTCGGATATCCTTCACAAAAATAACATCGCGCTCATAGCCTTCCGAACAAACGCGGATCATGGCGTTGGCGACCTGGCGCATGGTACTGATGACGTTGGGGAAAACCAACTTGAAAAACGGTGACATCCAACCCAAATAATTGTAGTATTTCAAGACGTATTGCTGACCTTCGGCCGGAATCATCATGCCAATTCTGAAACCAAATGCTTGCTTGAACGCGAGTTTCATTAGGTCATTTTCGACTTTGCCTTTGACTCTTGCCCAATGCAAACGGCCTTTTTCAGTGCGATCGGTGCCCGAACCACTTACATAGACAAATGACAGTTGCGGCTGATTTCCGATTGCTTTGGCAAAGGCCATGGTGGTGTCATAGGTGAGTTTTTCGTAAAGTGGTTTTTCCATCCCGACTGAACTTACACCTGCACAGAAAAAACAGGCGTCATAACCCGCTAGTATTGGGTCGTTTTCGGGCAGGTCTAAGAATTCCGGCACGGTATATTCTTTGAGTTTCGGATGCGTTTTGCCGCTTGGCCTTCTGCTTACGCTTAAAATTTCAGAAACACGTGGGTCTTTTAAACACTCGATTAAAATTCCTTCGCCAATCATGCCAGTGGCGCCTGTTAAGATGATCTTCATGGTCGTTTGATGAGGTTATTGAAATGCTGCATTTGGAAACAAACAGTACATATGGTCTGTATCGACGTCGTCGCCAAACTGATAGCGATGTTTGATGGTGGCTTCTCTTTGAAAACCAAACTTTTCCATTAGGCGATTAGACGCAATGTTGTCTGTGGCTACAAATGCTTCGATCCGATGCAAATCCATTTCGGTTTTGCCATAATCGAGAATGGGTTGAAGGGCTTCTGACATGTAGCCTTTGCGCTTGTATTCGTCCTTTTTGAGGCTGTAAAAAATTTCGGCGCGATGGTGTTGCTTGGCCCAAGAATGATAACCCGCCCAGCCAATTATCGCATTTGTTTCTTTCTCGAATAGTTGAAAGAATTGAATGGTCAGGTTATAGGTCGAAAAACCGCCTTTGAAGCGCGCACATTCTAGTTCGTATTCTTCGTCGTTCTGATGACCAAAAATTTGCATGATTTCTTGCTTGGAAGCCAACGCAAAAATATCGTCATAAGACTGTTGATCGAAGAGAAATAACTTCAGTCTTTGGGTTTCCAGATATTTGACTTGTTGCATCCAAATCTCAACACTTCCCTTTCTAGATGGGCGTTTGAGTAACTCGCCATTACAATTTGGACAGACAAGTTTCAATTGCTCAGTGGCACAAGAGGAACAATAGGTGCATTCATATGAACAAATATAGGCCTCCGTAGATTTTTTGGTTAATAATTTTGCGCATAATTCGCAGGTTTCTTTGAGCTCAAGCATGCTTCAAAATTACTATCTTTGCTCTTATGCGCAATCTCATCGCTTTTTTGCAACGTTTCCGGATCTTTTTGGTCTTTGCTGTGCTGCAAATTCTAGCGATTACCTGGTATGTCACCTACCTCAGTTTTCCGCGCAATCAATTCCTCACCACCAACAACAACATTGCCATTCAATTCCTAGAATGGGAACACGACCTCACCAAGCACTTCAACCTCAGTAAAAACAACACTGATTTGCAATGGGAAAACATCTATTGGCGCAAAAGACAGCCCAAATTCATGTACCAGCTCTCCAGAAGTAAGGTGAAGGTCAATGATACCATCTACGAACAACAATACGCATACATTCCTGCTGAGGTAATCAATTCGAGTGTCAATCGACGCAATAATTATTTTACACTCAACGTCGGAACCGCTCAAGGCATCAAGCGCGGCATGGGTGTGTTTTGTCAGCAAGGGGTTGTCGGAGTCATTCATTATGCGAGCAAACACTATAGTTTAGTCAAGACTGTTCTCACCAAAGACATCAACATTGACGTCAGCATTCGCATGAAAAAGTCAGACCTACCCGGTTTGCTCAAATGGGATGGCCGAGATGCGCGCTACGGCATGATCACCGGAATCAACAACGATTTACGCATCAAAAAATGGTCAAAAGTCGAGACCCGAGGCGGATCTGGTATTTTCCCGAAAGGGCTACCAGTCGGCAAGGTGAGTTTCACTGAACCCATCGAAGGTCAAGCGCTTTGGAAAGTTGAGATCCGATTTTCAGCAGATTACCGCCGCCTTCAACGCGTTTACATCATTAAAAACCTGCATTTAGCAGAGCAAACTGCACTAGAAGCAAGAATTCCCGAAGACGACTAACATGAACGTAGTTTACAAACATATCATTCGCTTTGTGGTGTTCGCTTTTTTGCAAGCACTCGTCTTCAATCAGCTCAACATTGGTTTTGGTATTCACCTCATGATCCAACCTTTGTACATCATGTTGTTGCCCTTTGAGCTTACGGTTATTCCTATAATGGGTATCGCGTTTTTAATGGGCCTAGTGATCGATATCTTTTCCAATACCTACGGCCTGAATACCTCCGCTTTGGTGCTCATGGCTTACCTGCGCCCTATTGTTTTTAAATTTTATGGCCCTCGAGAAGGCTACGATCCGCTTAAAGAACCAACTTCCCACGACATGGGTTCTAATTGGTTTGGTTTGGTCTACGGCCTACTTCTCGGCCTGCATACCTTTTGGTTTTTCTTGCTCGAAATCTTTGAAATCGGGCGCCTTGGCTTCATCTTACAAAAAACAATACTTAGTGGCGGGCTTTCCTTCTTGCTGGCCCTCCTTATTCAAAGTTTCATTTTGAATAGCAAACAGAAAAAATGAACCTAGACGCGCGCCGAAATGTCATTCTTAGTTTCATCGTTTTGGTGGTAGGCATCTACCTCATTCGTTTGTTTTACATGCAAGTCATCGACGACACCTGGACACTCAGGGCCCAAGAAATCGCCGAAAAACGCAAAGAAATCTTTCCGCCACGCGGCGTTATTTTTGACCGCAACGGCAAAAAAATTGTAACCAACCAAACCTATTACAACCTCATGATGGTTGAGGACAGCATTGTCAACCTCGACACCGCTGCTTTTGCCAAACTCATCGGCTGGACCAAAAAACAAGTACGCGAGCGCTTCAAAGAAATCGTTGATGGCGAGGGTACTTACTTTAATAAAATTACCGGAAAGCGCACTCCGAATTACCAAACAATAAGAGCCTATCCTTTCTTGAAAGAGTTAACTCTTGAGGAGATGTCTAAAATTGCACCCCATCTGGATAATTTCAAGGGTTTTCATGAAGAAGCTACAAGCGCGCGCAATTATCCTTACAAAAGTGCTGCAAACATACTAGGCTACCTCTCTGAGGTGTATCGCGAAGAAATTGAAGTCGACCGCTTTTACAAACCAAGCAACAACATCGGACGAGCAGGTATCGAGCGTTTTTACGAAAAAGAACTGCGCGGCGTCAAAGGCATCAAATACATTGTCACTTCTGCCCTTAACAATGCCATTGAGTCATACGCCGACGGCAAATACGACACCACCGCACGTCAGGCAGACCCACTCAAAATGGGCATGGACGTCGAGCTTCAGACCTACGGAGAAGAGCTCATGAGCAAGAAAAAGGGCTGTATTGTTGCCATCGAACCATCTACTGGTGAAATCCTAAGCATGGTCTCAGCGCCATCCTATGATCCTAATTTACTCGTTGGAAAGCGCAATATCAGCAATAACTATCCAAAACTTGCCAGAGACCCTAACCTACCATTGTTTCCACGCCCTTTACAGGCAGAATATCCACCTGGGTCTATCTTTAAATTGGTTCAGAGTCTGATCGCCATGCAAGAAGGCGTTATCACAGCCAATACCGGATTTGCATGCGACAAAAGCTTAGTCGGATGCCACAACCATCCTTCTGCTAGAAATATTGCTGAAGCCATTAAATTTTCATGCAATCCGTATTATTATCAAGCGGTGCGCCGTATCATTCAACAAGGGGTCAAGAAAAACAATTTTGCCGATGCCGAATACGGGCTCAATAAATGGTACAAATACATTCGCAGTTTTGGACTGGGCAAAGAACTTGATACCGATGTGTCTGGTCAGCGCCCAGGGCTCATCCCTAATTCTGACTTCTACGACAAATGGTATGGCCATCATACTTGGGCGTTTTCTACAATTCGCTCCATTTCTATTGGGCAGGGAGAGGTCAAACTAACTCCTATCCAAATGGCCAATATTGTGGCCATCATTGCCAACAAAGGCTGGTATTACACGCCTCACTTTGTCAAATCAATTGGCTACCGCGGCCCACTTCCTCAGTTCAGAAAAAAACACTGGACCATGATCGACAGACGTCACTTTGACTCCGTTATCGAAGGGATGCGCTTGGTGGTCAATGAAGATGGCGGCACCGGAAAACAAGCCCGTATGGACGACATTATAGTTTGCGGAAAAACCGGAACGGTCCAAAACCCACATGGCGAAGACCACTCCGTATTTTTTGCCTTTGCACCGATGGACAAACCTAAAATTGCCATCGCCGTTTTCGTTGAAAATGCCGGTTGGGGAGGCTCTTGGGCAGCTCCTATTTCCCAACTCATGATCGAAAAATACCTCAAACGTAAAGTCTCTGACAAAGACAAAGAAAAACGAATGAAAGAAGCCCAGATTGCCTTTAAAAACGTCGAGTAATGCGCAAACAAGAAAGCCTCACTGAACACCTCGACTGGCCGCTTTTTGGCGCCCTTATTGCCATGCTCCTGATGGGGTTGGCAACCGTATATTCAGTAGCCTACAACGAAGAAGCACCATCGCTTTTCAATTTTTCTGAGAAGTACGGACGACAACTTTTTTGGATTTTATTTTCTTTGTTTTTAGGCCTTTTGGTTTTCTTAATCGATTCCGATATCTATCGCCGCTTTGCCATTCCCATTTACCTCTCGACACTTGTGTTGTTGGTCATTGTACTTTTTATGCCTGCAGTACACGGCGCACACGCTTGGTTAGGCGTAGGCTCTTTTGGGGTTCAGCCAGCTGAGTTTGCCAAAATATCGACTTCCCTTTTGCTCGCCAAGTATATTAGTGGCTTAACCGTTAAGCAGCAAACAACCGGAACGGTCCTGACGGCAAGTAGTATCTTACTTATCCCTATGGTCCTTATTTTACTGCAGCCAGATGCCGGTACGTTCGTTGTATTTACTTCCTTTCTTTTTGTAATGTACCGCGAAGGCCTCACCTTTGACCCGATCTTACTCAAGTTTGTCAATGCTATTCCTGGTGTGCGCTACAAAGAAACATGGGTGGGTTCCCACTTTATTCCGATTCTATTTGCATTGGTTTTTTTAAGCATCATTACACTCCTACTCGACAGCGTCGTTTTCACGCTCCCTTTCCTTGACATCGAAGTGAGTGGCTCATCGGGTGTCATTTTTGGCTTACTCATGATCTATGCGCTTTCGTGGTTGCTCATGCAGCGCTTCAGTACCCGTCGTGAGCGCTCGCGCATGATGGTTGTCCTGACGCTGGGCCTACTCATCGGTAGTGCCCTTAGCTTTACCGTTGACAAAGGTTTTGACATGCTTCGCCCCCACCAAAAAGACCGCATTGAACTCTTTTTGGGCTTGCGCGAAGATCCCAACGGCGACGACTACAACCGCAACCGCGCAATGGCAGCCGTTGGCTCTGGAGGCTTTCTAGGAAAGGGGTACCGAGAAGCTTCGGTATCTAGCGTTCGGTCTAACCACGTTCCGGAAAGTGAAACCGACTTTATCTTTTGCCCCTTTGCAGAAGAATGGGGCTTTTTAGGCGTTGTGGTCTTATTCGTGCTGTATTTCTTTGTGTTGTTTCGCATCATTATCATCGCCGAACGACAGCGCGCTGCCTTTAATCGCATTTACGCCTATTGTGTAGCCATGATACTTTTTTATCACTTCGCGATCAACATTGGAATGAACATCGGTTTTGCACCCGTTATTGGTATTCCATTACCCTTCTTTAGCTACGGAGGCTCTTCGATGATGTCGTTTAGTGTGATGTTATTTATTTTATTGAAACTCGATGCCCAGCGCAAAGATGTATTACGTTAATTAGTTGTAAATTTTAACCTATGAAAAGTAACGCAACGGTTTTAAATGAGCAAGAACAAAAGAAAATGACCAAGTTATTCTGGGTAATTTCCTTGCTGCCTTTCTTAATGGTGGCTAGTTTGCTCTTGCTGCAATCAGAAGACGACCTTCCTCCGGTTACAATGCTAGACAACCCACCAGAACTACAAGCGTCACTTATCTTAGCTAAAAAAAGCGTCAAAGAAGATACCGTCATTGGTCGTTTTTGGCAAGTGAATCGCACCAGCGTCAAGTACCGTGAAATCTCCCCTTACGTAACAGATGCGCTCATCTCCACAGAAGACGAACGCTTCATTCAGCATTCTGGCGTCGATTTCAGAGCCTTGGCTCGGTCATTTACCTCATTTGGCCGCTCAGGAGGAGCCTCAACCATTCCTCAGCAGTTGGCTAAATTACTTTTCACCCTTCAGCAAAGACAACGCGAAGAAATTGCACGTGCGAGCGGCACCCGTCTCGAGCTTCCTTATGTAGGCGGAATTCTCGGTAAATTCAGAAGAGTCAGTGAAAAAGCGCGCGAAAACATCATCGCTAAACGCTTAGAAGAACGCTTTACCAAAGAGGAAATCATCACAATGTACCTCAATCAGTTCGATTTTCTTTACAATGCCGTAGGTATCGAAAACGCAGCGCGCGTCTATTTTGACAAACGCCCAAAAGACCTCACCAAATCAGAAGCGGCTACCCTTGTTGGGCTTTGTAAAAATCCAACTATTTACAATCCTTATAGCTATCAGATCAGAAACTACCGCGCAAAAATTGCAGAAAATAAAGGTATTGCACTGAGTGCCGTCACCAAAGACGAAATTCTTACAGCTAGAGCCAAAGATTCAACTATTGCTCATGAAAGACGCAATCAGGTGTTGTTTCAATGGCTTAAAAACAGCGAAAAAGGCAATGAAGCATTAAGAGCAAAAATCACAAGAGAAGAATACAACAAACTCATTCAAACCCCTATTGTGGTCCGATATCGTTCCTTAGATCACAAAGAAGGAATGGCGCCATATTTCAGAAAAGAGTTGCGCACCGAGGTGCAATCCATTCTTTTGGCTAAAAAAGCTGATGGCACGTTCAAGTATCTACGTGAAGACGGCAATCCCTACGACATCGATGCCGACGGACTCAAAATCTACACCACGCTCAATCCTACCATGCAACGCTACGCAGAACAGGCCGTTGAGCGCCATATCTACGAAGAACTGCAACCCCAATTCGACATCAACAACAAAGGACTCAAAAACTATCCTTTCTCCAATAGCATTAAGCCAGAAATCGTAGATCAAATCATGACTTCTGCGCGTCACAACTCAGATCGTTACAAAAAATTAGTTGCACTAGGCCTTACTGAAGCTGAAATCAACAAATCGTTTAACGAGCCGGTCCAAATGACCGTATTTAGTCTCAAAGGAGAACGTGACACCATCATGAGTCCCAATGATTCTATCCGCTACTATAAAGCCTTTTTACACGCCGGTATGGTTTCTGTTGACCCCAGAACCGGATTCGTGAAAGCATGGGTTGGCGGCATCGATTTCAAGCATTTTGGTTATGACCATGTTCGTCAAGGGAAACGCCAAGTAGGCTCGACCATCAAACCATTTGTTTATGCAGCCGCGCTTTCCATGAAAGTAGTGAACCCCTGCACCGGATTTTCAGCAGACGAATACTGCTTAGATTTGGTCGACCACAATACCAATAAAGTTGTTGGCCAATACTGCCCTGCAGGCCCAGCCGCACCAACGGTTCGCGACGGTCTTGCCCAATCATCCAATAAAGTAACTGTGGCTGTCATGGGCCGTATGGGGAATTTCAATCCTGTGCAAAAAACAGGCGGGCCTTACCAGATTGAGAAACTGCTCAAGAAAATGGAAATCGAACTCAATCCAAATGATGTAGTGCCTTCCATGTGTCTTGGTAGTATGGACCTTTCCCTGTTGCAAATGGTGGCCGCGCAATGTGTATTCCCGAACAACGGAATTTACATCCGCCCAACTTTTATTGAGCGCATCACCGACCGCAACGGCAAAGTTATTTATAGCGCCACCGAACACCGCGAACAAGCCCTGAACTCGACTGTCGCATACGAAATGCTCCAAATGATGAAAGGCGTTGTCAATTTCGGAACAGCAGGTAGCCTACGTGGCGGCCGAAGCTGGGGTGGTATCTCAGCCCCAACGGCAGGTAAAACCGGAACCACTCAAAATAATTCCGACGGTTGGTTTGTGGGTATTACGCCAGAATTAGTCACTGGTGTTTGGGTTGGCGCCGAAGACCGCGCAGTCCGCTTCAAAAGTATGACTTGGGGACAAGGTGGCCGCATGGCCTTGCCAATATATGGGTACTTTATGCAAAAAGTGTATAAAGACCCCGGTATAGCCCTGTCTACCCGAGACTTCGACCCTCCTTCCGATTACGACCCTTCGGTCTATGACTGCACCGCCGCACCACAACCCGAAACCGTAGACGAATCAGAGGTTCCATTTGAATTTTAAGACATGAACAAAGTAGTAAAAGATCCTGCTCAGGCATTAGAAGGCATCCAAGATGGCATGACACTCATGGTTGGAGGCTTTGGCTTGTGCGGCATTCCAGAAAATTCTATTGCCCAACTCGTTAAAATGGGCGTAAAAAACCTCACTTGTATTTCTAATAATGCCGGCGTAGACGATTTCGGTCTTGGGCTCCTGCTACAAGGCAAGCAAGTCAAAAAAATGATCAGTTCTTACGTCGGTGAAAACGACGAATTCGAACGCCAAATGCTGAGCGGAGAACTAGAAGTTGACCTCATTCCGCAAGGATCACTAGCTGAACGCTGCCGTGCAGGTGGAGCAGGCATCCCGGCTTTCTTTACCCCAGCAGGTTACGGCACCGAAGTAGCTGAGGGCAAAGAAGTGCGCATTTTTAACGGCAAGCCACACATTTTAGAAAGTGCACTTACCGCAGATTACGCTATTGTCAAAGCTTGGAAAGGCGATACAGAAGGAAACCTCATCTATAAAGCCACCGCACGTAATTTCAACCCCATGATGGCAATGGCAGGCAAAATCACGATTGCAGAGGTGGAAGAATTGGTTCCAGCTGGTACGCTAGACCCGAACCAAATTCATACCCCCGGCATTTTCGTGCAGCGCATCTTCCAAGGAGAAAAATTTGAAAAACGCATCGAACAACGAACTGTTCGTTCTAAACAATAAGCAAATGGCACTCGACAAAACAGGCATTGCCAAGCGCATTGCACAAGAATTACAAGATGGTTGGTACGTCAATCTCGGAATAGGAATCCCGACGCTTGTTGCCAACTATATTCCAGATGGAATAGAAGTAGAGTTCCAATCAGAGAATGGCATTTTAGGCATGGGGCCTTTTCCATTTGAAGGCGAAGAAGACCCAGACCTCATCAATGCAGGCAAACAAACCATTACAGCACGTGATGGCGCATCTTTCTTTGATTCAGCGATGTCTTTTGCCATGATCAGAGGGCAACACGTTCAACTCACAGTGCTTGGTGCTATGGAAGTTTCTCAAAATGGAGACATCGCCAACTGGAAAATCCCAGGCAAAATGGTCAAAGGAATGGGTGGTGCCATGGACCTCGTTGCTTCGGCAGAGAATATCATTGTGGCCATGATGCACAGCAATAAAGCAGGTGAATCCAAAATACTCAAAGTATGCACCTTGCCTTTAACTGGCGTTGGTTGCGTGAAAAAAGTTGTGACCGAATTGGCCGTCATGGAAATCAAAGACGGTAAATTTCATCTGCTAGAACGCGCCCCAGGTGTGAGTGTAGAAGAAATCATTGCCAAAACAGAAGGCGATCTAATGGTGCCAGCATTTGTTCCCGAAATGCAACTCTAATTGAGCCAGCTACCCAAAGCATATCAACTTGCTATTGAAGCCGCTATTGCTGCAGCCAACACTATCCTTGAAATTTACCATCAAGACTTTTCTGTCATTGAAAAATCCGATGGCTCTCCGGTCACAAAAGCAGACCTCGCTGCCAGCGCTTGTATTGAAGAAATACTTGCTCCGCTGGGCATTCCAATTACCGGAGAAGAAAGCGACAAAGCACCTTTTGAAGAACGACAGCATTGGGAGCAATGTTGGTGCATTGACCCTCTAGACGGCACAAAAGAATTCGTGAAAAGAAATGGTGAATTTGCCGTTAACATTGCGCTGATAGAAAACGGAAAACCAATTTTCGGACTCATTGCTTCACCCGTTCAAGCAGAAATTTTAATCGGCTCAAAAGAAACAGGCGTCTATATCTTGCATTTTAATGATGTTGATCGCATAGAGAATTGGAGGCCATTGAGTCATCCTGAAAACATCAATAAGCCGCTCGTAATGGCTTGTTCCCGAAGCCACCACAGTGGTCCCGTATTGCAAATTATCAATGAACTCAAGGCACAAGGACATGAGCTCGACTACATCAAAAAAGGATCAGCGCTCAAATTCTTTGATTTAGCGCAAGGCAGAGCAGATGTTTACCCGCGCTTTGCACCAACCATGGAATGGGATATCGCCGCCGGGCAAGCTATTTTAGAGGCCTTAGGCGGTGAAGTTGTTCACGCAGAATCAGGTGAGCCATTGCGTTACAACAAAGCAAATTTGGTCAATCCTTATTTTGTAGCACGTACCAAAGCGATGCGTAAACACTAGTTTAGCGCTGCGCCAAACAATCAATTTCTACAGTAGGCCCCACCATACAAATACTCATCATACCCACTTCATGGTATTTGACCCAAACCTTCATGCCATCGGTTGGCGTGATGTTGAAGTCATTCAGATTGACGGGTTCGAGTACCTCTCCACTTTGTAATTTAATGACCAAGCCACATCCGTCTAGGCCTGTGTAATCAACAATAGTAGCGGCTTGTGCGTTTTCACAAGAAGTGCGATTGCAAGCAAAGAAAAAGAAGGAACTTGCAATAAGGATGAAAAACGTCTTCATGACAATTCGTAAATGATGAACCTAAAAATACCCTAAAAAAAGAAATTCTTAAGATACATTCTACTTATCAAATCAATAAAAGAAATAAAAGAAAAATAGAGCTGAATCTTCGCCTCTAACACCTTCGTAATAACCTATTGTGGAGCGAGAACCATTCATCACTCTTCCATCTTCGATGTAGCCAATCGTAGAACGAGAACCATTCATAACGCGGCCATTTTCGATATAACCTATGGTAGATCGCGAACCGTTCATGACGCGGCCATTTTCGATATAACCTACCGTTGATCGGGAGCTATTCATGAGGCGCTGCGCTGAAAAAGAAAAAGCAACAAAAAAGAAAAATACCAAAAAAATACCTGTGCGTATCATTATGCTTTTTTTACAAATTCCGATTTTAGACCCATGGCGCCAAAACCGTCAATTTTACAGTCTATGTTGTGGTCGCCATCAGTAAGTCTGATGTTTTTCACTTTAGTACCCGCTTTAATAACTGGTTTTGGAGCACCTTTTACGGGTAAATCTTTGACAACTACTACCGAATCGCCATTTTGAAGGCGAGCGCCGTTGGCATCCAAAACAACAAGTTCATCGGCGGAGGCTACATCGGCTAAATTCCATTCGAATGAACATTCTGGGCAAGTGTATTGACCTTCTCCACTCTCGTATCCGTAGGGTGATTCACACGAGGGGCATTTTTGTAATTCTTCTGACATGTATTGAAATTTTTAATAAAGGTACGATTACTTCTTCTTATAGAGCTTTTCATACATCGCAATCCAGTCTTCAGCAGTCATCTTTTGCATGAGTTGCCCCATCAGCTCGAAGGGGATTTGATCCCACTTTTTGAAGCGGATACAGCTTTTACCCATATCCAATTTCTGCGTGCTGTGCTTCGGATATTCAGCAACAAACCATTCCATTAAAGATGGATCTGCATACAAACCCATGTGATAAAAATTGATGCTGTTTTTTTGTGAAGCCATACTTGCGAACGGCAGCGGTTCGGATGGTTTGCAATGGTAACCTGCAGGGTATAGGCTGTGTGGAACGACATAACCCAACATGCCGTAACTGATACCGGGTTCAAATCCCTTCGGTAGGTTTGCAACAAGCACCTGATGAAGTTTTGAGAAAGCTTCCTTTCTATCTTCAGGGATATTCTCCAAAATTTCTTGAACCTTAGACATTTACCCCAAATAAAGAACCAACACCTGCGGATAGCGCCATGGCAATTGTGCCCCAAATGGTGATGCGTGTGATGGCCTTCCAAATTGGAGAACCTCCCGTGCGCGCAGCGGTTGCGCCGAGCAAAACCAAAGCGAGAATGGTGAATCCGTATAACCAAAATTCCATGCCTTTGACAGGCGCAAATAAGATGACCAACAACGGGAAAATGCCACCGACAGTAAATGCAGCACCCGAAGCCAATGCAGCTTGTATTGGGTTGGCTTGGGTAATTTCATTGATGCCGAGCTCGTCTCGAACGTGTGCAGCCAAGGCGTCATGAGCAGTCAGCTCTTTGGCAACCAACATAGCGGTTTCTTTTTTGAGCCCGCGCTGCACATAAATTTGTGCCAGAATTTGCAATTCTTCTTCGGGCATTTCGGCGAGTTCTTGCTTTTCTCTTTCGATATCGGCGTGTTCGGTGTCCATTTGAGAACTTACAGACACGTATTCACCTGCAGCCATTGAAAGAGCGCCAGCTACCAAACCGGCAACCGTTGCCAAAACAATTGGCTCTCGGGTAGAACTCGCTGCAGCCACGCCAATGGCCAAACTCGAAACGGAAATAATGCCGTCGTTGGCGCCGAGTACGGCCGCGCGCAACCAATTACTACGGTGAATAAAATGGCTGTCTAGGTAGTTATCTAAGTTGATTTCACTCATAATGCAAGGCAAATTTGATCAAATCTAGGACTATTTTTTCGTCCAAATCTTTTAACGATTTAAATTTAATACAATACCCCGTTACTTTGGCTTTTCCTAAAGAATTTGCAAAACGAGTTTTCAAGATTTCTTTATCCTTCAGCCCCAACACATAAATTGAAAATCCGGTCGCATTCGGACTGATACCGATGCGGTACATCTGCTCCACCCTTCCATCTGAAAAATGATGTAGATAATTTCCAATGCCAAGTGCAGGGTTCGTAACGACCTTCCCTTCTTTGTCCTTTCCATCGTAGAAGGCGGCCTTTTCTTGTGGCGCCACTTTAGCAACAAGTTGCATGAGCTCTTGTAGCTCTAATTGTTTGGCATCAGGAAAGTGATGAAGGAAGGTATGCATCAACTTGAGACTCAAAAATATTCTGTTTTCTTTATCAATCGGTCACGCACATCCATTCCCTCAGTATGGCGCTTGACGAGTTTCAATTTGCCTTCTTTAAAAACAAAAGTAGAAGTGCGGTGCCAGCAGCAACCAGACTTTTCATGACTAATGACCTGTTTTTTTTGCGCATTGAATTCTAATAGCCAGCAAGACCTTTGCTCTTGTTCGGTTAAACCTGCATGATATACAAAACGATTACGTGTGGTATCAAAAAGATAGTAATTGTTGGTAGGAGAACCATAGCTTCCTCCATTTCCTGTCGAAAAAAGGAGGTCTTTGTAGCCATCAAAATTAACATCCTTATAATCAAAACCCAAGTTCTGATCGATCCAAAATTCATCGGACTTAATGACTTGCATGAGCTTGCCGGTTCGTACATTTGAAATTTTAACTTCAGAGTTCCCAAACATATTTTTAGGGTCGTAATCCTTGCAACTCAATTGAAAATACAAACTGTCAATGACAGTATTTCGGCTGAAATGTTCTTCAAAGATATAAGTGGTATCTAACTTAAAAGTTGCTGTTTTTTTTTCAAAGCGATATTCAGTGAAATGTACCCGATATGGGTTACCAGCTTCAGTTTCTTCGCTCGATTGCAAGACAAGCTCCCCCTTTTTATTTTTTATAAAAGCAGGGTTTTTTAGGTAATCAAAAAAAGCAAGTTTGAAGCGATGCTCAGCTACCTTGACAAACAAACCATACATACAGCCTCCTGTTCCGCAAGCACCAAGATTTACTAATAAATCAGCCTTATGGTCATTAGTTACATCTTTTCGAATGACAACACTTCGTTGCTTTCCTCCTTCCGGAAAAATCACTTTTCTGCCTTTGGGTTCTTTGATGTTAACTACAGTTGCCCAGAGGTCATCGGCGTAAATCTCGTAAATGAGTTCATTACTTTCTGTCTTTTTAGAAGAAGTTTGACGTCTTTGATGCGCATTGCTACAACCAAGCAAAAGCAAAGAAAGCAAACCTACCAAAAAGTCGGTAATCAACTTCATTCAAATACGCGTATTTATTTATTCAACTTCACCTTCAAGCCCAAAACAATATCGCTACCGCCTCCCTTGACTTTCGCT
>JACCDV010005694.1_pt1 | contig 22808 bp, 27 predicted proteins | sample 7446131 | NCBI WGS metagenome assembly JACCDV01 (sample SAMN15323448, study PRJNA562643) | freshwater metagenome | isolation source: river surface water | place: USA:Blue River Watershed | collected 2017-08-17
AGTCGCTCCGACAGTGATTCTCAAGTAATCATTAGTGTCAAAGTAAATAGAATAGTAGCCGCCTTTCTTGCGGTTATAGATTCTTACTGGGTTTGAGATGGTGAAAGGTTTGCTGGGGTCGTAATAGAGAGCAAGCATGGATCTGCCATCTTCAAGTAGGTCTATCGGAATGGAGCGCATGATTAGCTCTAGCTGTTCGTATGATTTAGGTGGTGGAGTTATAGGGTTTGGAGTATTGATTGCAACGGGTGCTGGTGGTATTGGGCTTGGAGTGGGGGTGGGTGGTGCCGGTGGAACTGGCGCTGGTGGCGGGTTTGGAGGAACCGGTCTATTGATGCTTACTGTTCTTTGTTCAGGTAATCTTAATTGACCTGCACCAGCGCGATGAATGATAACTTGTTTAGTTTTGGTTTCACCTGCTATCGCAATCCCTGAGCTACAAAGCCAGAGGGAGATGAAGGAAATTAGAAAGCCATATTTATACTTATACATTTAGTGCTCCTTATGTGAGATTGCTTCGTCGCTACGCTCCTCGCAATGACGGTTACTGTTGGGTGTTATTCACAATGACGAACTATCCTAACAGGAAAACTTCGCAACTCTGAAAAATTGCGCAATTTACGCTAGGGGCTAAAACCCTTATAAATATTAGCTTTCAAGAAAGTGTTAATAGTAATAACGTGCTTAAATTTCTTTAATATATGGGGTGAAGTGCATGAGTGATTGTATCTATATGAATTGGTGAGATTGCTTCGTCGTCCCTACGGGACTCCTCGCAATGACGAGGTTACGCCTTAGCCAGCGCAGCTTCTACCTTCGCCATTACGGCTTGCCCGATATCAGCTGTCTTCGCGTTGCCGCCAAGGTCAGCAGTTCTAATACCTTCTGCAAGTACTGCTTGGATTGATTGCTCTAGTATATCTGCTTCGCGTTGCATGTTGAAGCTATATCTAAGCATCATGGCTGCTGAAAGCATCATTGCCATTGGGTTTGCAAGTCCTTTGCCGGCGATGTCTGGTGCTGAACCGTGCACTGGTTCGTATAAACCAGGGAGCGAACCGTCGCCTAATGAAGCACTCGGTAATAATCCGATGCTGCCTGTAAGCATGCTTGCTTCGTCTGAAAGTATGTCACCAAACAGGTTCCCAGTAACTATGACGTCAAACTGTTTAGGGTTCTTGATTAGTTGCATCGCTGCGTTATCCACATACATATGAGTCAACTCCACGTCTGGATAGCTCTTAGACACTTCTATTACGGTATCTCTCCATAGTTGAGATACGTTAAGTACGTTTGCTTTATCTACTGAACAAAGTTTCTTGCTGCGTTTCTGAGCAAACTTAAAAGCCACGTGAGCAATACGTTCTACTTCTGGTTTAGTGTAGATCATGGTGTTGATACCAGTGTAACCATCATTGGAACTTGGTTTGCCGAAGTAGATGCCACCAGTAAGTTCTCTTACTACTATTAAATCTGTTCCTGCTACTACTTCTTCTTTAAGTGTAGAAAGATGCGCAAGTGAATTGAATACTATTGCTGGTCTAATGTTAGCGAAGGTTTGTAATTCTTTACGCAAGCCTAGTAAGCCAGTCTCTGGGCGCTGTTCACGAGGTAGATTGTCGTATTTTGGTCCACCGATAGCAGCCATTAATACTGCGTCAACTTGTTTAACTTTCGTTCTCGTCTCATCAGGAAAAGGTGAGCCAGTTTTATCTATGGCAACTCCGCCTAAGTCAAGTTCTATATATTCGAAGCTTGGAGCTAGTACTTTTAGTACTTTAAGAGTTTCTTGAGTTACCTCAGGACCTATACCATCACCGGGAATTAGAGCTATTTTTTTGTTTGACATGAAGGGTAATTTTAGCATGCTTAAGCTAAGGTAACCGGTTCAAGCTTCTTACTCTTTCTATATCTATCCTTGAGCTCATCTTGGTAAATATGAATAATTGCTTTAGCTAGTTTATAAGGATTGTGACGCACTAAGTTGCCCTTCTGCAGCAGGTTTGTAGGGCGGATCTTGATATCGAGTTTTTTGATTTCGCCATAATCGACTTCCACTGGGAATTGATCGTCAGCTTGATACTTCTCTAATTGTTTGTGATGTGGAGTAGCGTTATTTACTATCACGAAGTCTATTAATTGCTGACCGGGTTTGATGTGCTCTTCAGTGTGTTTGAGAATTGATTTGATGTGATCTGAAACTGAGTAGCCAGAAGTTTCTCCAGGTTGAGTCATCACATTACAAACATAAATTTTAGGAGCTTTAGATTTGACTATAGCTTTGACTAATTCTGGCACCAATAAATTTGGAATAATAGAAGTATAAAGACTGCCAGGTCCGATGATAATGATCTCTGCTTCGTTGATTGCTGTAATTACGTCAGGGAGCACAACAGGGCAAGGCGCTTTACAAGAGAGTTTGCGAATTTTACCTTGAGCTTCAGGGATACTAGATTCACCTTCGATGATTCTGCCATCTTCCATTTCTGCTACTAGATGCATTGCTTCGTTACTCACTGGCAACACATTGCCGCGCGCTTTTAAGATTGCGCAAGCTTGTTTCACAGCATCTGCCATATTGCGGCTGCCACCGAGTTCTACTAAAGCAGTAAGAAATAAATTTCCAAAACTATGATGTTGCAAATCTTGTGGAGCCTCACTATCAAAGCGGTATTGAAAGAGCTGTGTGATCACTTCATCGTCGTGAGATAGAGCTGCAATACAGTTGCGAATATCGCCTGGAGGCACTATGTCCATTGATTTACGCAGGCGACCGCTACTACCACCATCATCAGCTACAGTTACTATTGCTGTGGTGTTACTAGTGTAGGATTTGATGCCTTTGAGCATGTTTGAAAGCCCGGTACCACCACCGATACAAGCGATCTTGATACCTTTATTTTCCATTTGCGCGCGATCTAAAGCTTCAAACAAAGAGCTTTGATCAGGAGCAATAATGCTTAGTACGCGTTTGTTTGCTCGATAAAAACTATAGAGTAATAAAAATATTCCGATGCAGATGGCAATGATGCCACTGACTGTCGGTGGTACATTGTCTGCGATATAAGAAAGTACATTCCAGGTTCCTTGTGCAATGAGGGTTACAGGGTGAGCTTTAAGAATCAAAGCTAATCCAAACGCAGTCATTACGATTCCAAATATAATGACTAACAACCATTTCTTGAGCCCAGGAAAACTATATTTGCGTATCAGTCTTTTCATGCGGCTTCTTGAGGGTTTGATAAATATTTATGTAAATCTACGTGCTCGACCTCAAGCTTAAGCTTAGAAAGCAATGCCTGATTCTCTTTTATTAGTTTTTCTATACGCTTATAACTTTGATCCGCGAAGTAAGGCGAACGATGTTTTCCGCCAGTGCACTTAAAAGCAAACACTAATTGATCTTCATGAGTGCGCGATTCGTTTGCCGCAAAGTCATTGATAAACTTCAAAATGATATCTACTATGTGGTTTAATCTTTCTTGGATATTTTCATCTTGACCAAAGAAATCCTGAATAGGGGCTTCAAGTCCATGATGAGGTTTAAGCTCAGGAATCCAGTATGGATTCTTCAGGTCTCTTAAGTTAAACAAAAAATCATGATAAGGCGGCATAAGACCTTCGCCTTCATAAAATTTATGTCCGTAAGAGATGAATTTTATTTTCATTCTAAATTACAGCTTAACGTAAAGCGTTAATAAATATAATGGTAATAACAAAATTATAATGTTGCTAGTTTATAGCCAGCAAAACTCGCTAGTACACAGCAAATAACAGAAATCAGTACATATATTATTGCCTTGGTAAAGTTGCCTTCTTGCAAGTAATTTAAAGTCTCCAAGCTGAAACTACTAAAGGTAGTCAAGCCTCCCAGAAATCCTACATTGATTAGTGGTAAGTACTGTGGATAGTACATGCCAAGTTTGTGATAGGTGTAACCAATGATTAATGAACCGAGGATATTAACCACTAAGATTGGGAAGGGTAGCCAGAGTGTGCAGTAGTAACGGAGTAAACTGCCGATAGCACCGCCGATTAATACTTCTAATGAATTGAGGAGTAGGGGGTGCATTATAAATTGTATAGGAATGCTGGAGCAAAATCTGCTCCATTGCTCCATTCAATAGTTTCAGTATCTTTGTTTACTTTGAAATTTCTGAAATACTCCATATCTTTTAGTGGTTCAAAGACTTTGCCCTTAAGGTGTTCTTTGAGATCAACAGTCTTTAATAGTCCATCTGTAAACTCAATATTGATTTGATAATCTTTTACATAGTGGGCATTTTTTACGTATATAAGCATATTTCTCCTTAGGTTAGAGGTTCTATATTTTTAAGTGTTTCACCTTTTTCAGCTAATTTCCAGTCTTCTATTAACTCTTGTTAACGACCAGATTTGCCTGAATATTTAGCATGAAAATGCGGCGGTGCATGATCATTGTGATACATGGCAATAACTATTCCTAAAAATCGACAAATTTCAGGCATATATTAGTAATTTTACCGTATAAGCGGAATTAAGTGTTAACACTTTTACGTAAACCTTGAGTTCTATAATTTGTGATTTATGGACTTGAATAATCGTCAGCTCGGTTCCGCGAAGGAGGATCAAGCTAGTAAGTATTTAGAAAACTTAGGTTATAAAATTTTAGATCGCAATTGGCGTTGGGGCAATCGTGGAGAGCTTGATATCGTGGCGCTTGATCCGCAGCGCTATGGTAAAGAATATTTGATTTTTATTGAAGTGAAGTATAGAGCTAAGTCCATGGACATGAGTTTGCAGGCAGTCGGCTATAAGAAAATTACCCAGCTCAAAAAACTTGCAACTATTTATTTGCTGCGTTCAGGTCGCTCTTTGCACAAGACTCCTGTGAGTTTTGATTTCATTGCTATTAGCGGCGATGAGTTGAGGCATTTGAAGGATATCGTATAATGAAACTCAGTGTCTAGGCTGTTTACCATACTACTTTTGCTGTTGCTAAGTTTTCAGAATGTTTCTGCTGTCATATCTTATGACCGTGCAAGCTTAGATGATGCTTTTCTGCTACCACCGCAATTGCAAAACGAAAAGCTCAATAGTAAAGTAAATTTTTCCTTTCATGATACTGAGCTAGCAGATATATTGCTGATGCTCTCTAAGATTGGTGATTTTAATGTAGTGATGCCTGATAAGTACAACAAGAAGATCACTGTTAAATTAAGCAATCAAAGAATTATCGATGCAATCGAGGATATAACCGAGCTTACTGGCTTGACTTATAGTTTCAAGAATAATAGTTTATTGATCTCAGGGAAGGACACTCAGGGACAGGTTTTTACGTCGTTGCCGGTGCTTTATCATCAGGCTTCAGAAATAGTGACGGCGTTGAATGATTCTTTATTTAAGCAGCTCGCGATCACTCAAGACCCAGCTAGATCTAAGCCTCATGCTTCTGTCGATCCAACCAAAAACGCAGTTATAGTTCTTGGTGATGCTGATCAAGTGAAGGCTGCTAAAGAGTTTATCGCTACTATTGATGTGCCTTTATTGGTGAAGATTTATACGCCGAGTTTTTTAGATCTTGCTGATGCGCGTAAATTGATTAGTAATAATTTTTCTCAATCCAATAGTCTCAAGATTAAGCGTTATGAACAAAATAGTTTTATGCTCACCGGTGTTGCTGAAGAGGTAAACCTCGCGATGGAACTATTGAAGCAGTATGATGTCATTCCAAGAACCATTTCTTTGGTGGCGGATTTCTATGCAGTAAGAAATATTGATCTGGATATATTTTTGATGCGCAATAATTTTATAGACTATGCTAAACCTTATGCTTTTAACGCTAATGTTACTCGTGGAGAGGCTTTCAAGGCATTATTTCCACATATGGATAAGATTTATCAGCAGAAATTTGATACTAATACCAAGCCTGCCCCTAATATTTTAGGACTTAATATAGATTCTCATACCAGCCAGCTTGATCCTAATAGTTACTCTATTAGCATACTTGGCGAGACTATACCTGCTGCAACTAGAGAAGATCAAATAGTAATTTTATTTGATAAAGATCAGCTCAAGCTTTATAAGGACATAAAAAAGAATTTAAGTAAGTCTCATGCTGAACTGGTGATGCTGGTTATAAAAGCTATTTAACTTTTTTACTCATTGCTTTCATCAGCTTTAAACTTTGTTCTTCAGTTAGTATGAAACGCTTCTCTAGAAAGCTATTTAATTTTTCGCGTTTCAAAGCTACTTCATGATCAAGAATATCTCTTTGATATTTATCCATGAGCGAGAAGTCGGGTTTATCCTTGCTCATTTCTTCTATTAATTGGTTGCGACGTTTGTCGATGAAGCTTTGTTCTTGGGCTTGAAATGCAGTCCAGGATTGATTTACCTCTTGTAGTTTGCTTTGTTGCTTTTCAGTAAGATTTAAAGTTTTCCAATCTATATCATCTCCTTCAAGGCTGATGTAATTGTAAGATTGCAAATTTTTCAAACTGGCAATACTTGCTAGTGCTATTAAGACCAATACCAAGATTGATGCAAGTAGTTTGAAACTAAAGTAAGAGCGAGAAGTGACTGGTTGGCTGGGTGGCTGAGGGTTTGGACGTTGATCAGCTTGAGTTCTTTTTTGTTCAAGTCTTCTAATGTACTTAGCTAGTTTTTGTTCGCGTTCGCTAAGGCTAGCTTCGAGGTCGTCTCCGAGTTTAGAAATCCGGTGAACAGGATTTTGCTCTGTAAGTTTTCTGTCGATTGCATCATAGAATTCGGTGAACTCTTGCAAATCTTCCATTTCAGGTTGATAAAATTCTTGTAATAAATCCAAAACCTCATCAGGTTCCCTGTCTGACGGCTTTTTAGTGTTAAATTTATTTTTATTTTCGTCTTTAGTCATAAAACTACAGAAGCTGTGGCTTCTATAATTATGACGCGTTCATCTGAAATTTGTTCTAAGAGTCTGCTTTAAAAGTCCCATCTGCGTTGTTATGCTCGTCCCTCGGACTGCTCATTTACGTTCTAGTAAACTCCGCGTCCTCGGGGCTCGCATGCCTAGCATCTGGGAGCTTTTAAAGCAGACCCTGAGGCGCCCGACCGTATTACATATTTTGTTGGAGTTGTTCTCCGTTGTAGCTGTAGCTATTTTCGCTAATCAGCGGCACGAGTATCTCTTGCAATCTTTCGCGAGCACGCCAGATTCTTGATTTAACCGTTCCCAGAGCGCATCCTAAGAGTTCAGCAATCTCTTCATATTGCATTCCTTGTAACTCTCTGAGCACTATCGCTGTTCTAAACTGCTCAGGCAGTTGAGCCATCGCTTTCTTGATCGCAGCTTTGGTCTCATTGTTGCTGATGATCTCATCTGGCTTGAGCTTAGAATCTTTTACTTCTTTAATGAACTCGTTTTCTCCGTCATCGTCTTCGTAAGTTTGATCCATGCTTACAGTTTTGATACGGCGAGGTCTCTTGCGAAGCTCGTCATAGAACAGGTTTAAAACGATTTGATTTAACCATGATTTAAAAATTTTAGCGTTACGTAAATTATGCACGCCTCTATAAACTCGGATGAACACTTCTTGCGAAAGGTCATTTAGATCTCTCCATTCTGGCGCTAGCTGATAGAGTAAGGCAAAGACATTTTTCTGATATCTTTTGACTAGCTCTTGAAAAGCTTCTTTGTTACCTACTTGGCAAAGTTCGACTATTTCAAGGTCGCTTGCGTTAGTAAGATGCGATTTATTTGATCTTGTTCCCGGCACTTTCTAGATTCTATTACCATAGGCCCGGGCCGTCAATAGCATTTTCGGAACTTTTTTAAAACAATTTTTTCGTCAATAAAATCAAGGTCTTTTGGCCTCTAATAGGCCTTATTTGCTGATTTAAGTCAAGAATTCATAATTGTTTAAACTAATAAGCGATTTGCTAAAATCACACTTACTATGACAAGAAAAAAAATAATCGCAGGTAATTGGAAGTTAAATATGAATCAAGCGGAGACCAAAAGTTTTTTGGGCGCTCTTGCTACTAAATTAAATAAGGATGATCTTCAAGCTGTAGAAGTTATAGTTTGTCCAACCTTTACAAGTTTAAATACAGCAAATGAAGTAATCAAAACTTCTAAGGCTGCTATCGGTCTTGCAGCGCAGGATATAAGTCAGTATGCCTCTGGTGCTTACACCGGTGAGATTAGCGCAGCGATGTTACAAGAGATCGGTGTTAGCTCAGTGTTAGTGGGACACTCAGAGCGTAGAGAATATTTTAAAGAAGATGATGCGGTAATCAACGCTAAATTGAAAGCAGCTTTGGCGGCTGGATTAACAGTGATCCTTTGTTGTGGCGAATCAGAAGCAACTAGAGACGCTGGTAAGACCGATGACTGGGTTACTGGACAGATTGCATCTGCACTTGCAGGAGTGAGCACTGAAGGGCTCGCTGCAAAAGTAGTTATCGCTTATGAACCGATTTGGGCTATAGGTACTGGTAAAACTTGTGCGGCTTCTGAGGCGAATCGTGTGATTAAACTTATAAGAGCTAAAGTGTCTGAGATTGCAGGTGCAAGTGAAGCTGCTAAGATTCGTATCCTATATGGTGGATCTGTCAAGGCAAGCACTATCGATGAGACAATCTCCGAGTCTGATATTGATGGCTGTTTAGTGGGTGGCGCATCTATTAAAGAAGATGAAATTACTGCCATCATTTCTTCGACGGCTAGGAGTAAAGAGTCCGTGAAAGCCTAATGCTCATGCTATGATGTTCTCTAGAACACGATTATGAGTTTTGGCAAAAATAATAAAAACAAGTCTTTAGACCGTGATATCAGCCCAATTCTAAGCTTTTTCTATGAAAGAGACAAAGAAGAGCTTCTAAGCTTGACTGATGAGTTGAGTGAAGAAGCCAGGGATTTCTTTGATGGTAGCGTTGAAGGTCTGCTTGGCTACATGCCTGATGAACTTGCTGAAACTATAGTAACTATGAATAAATCAGCTTTAAGACAGCTGCTTTATAGTTCAATGCTCACCGGTTATATCACTAAGTCAGTTGAAGACAAGCTAAGCCTAGAGAAGCTTTGGCAGGATGAGCAAGCTAACACTGATACTTTGATAGATAGATTGATTCGCAGATCTACTAACAACGCTGAATTCTAAGCGACCAAGTTTTATTCTCAAAAGCAATTTTAGAAAGGATTTGATGTCCTTCTTCAGTTACGCTTGTGCTTACACTCTCTATGGGTTCGCCATCATCTAATATCACTTCTAGGATGTCTCCCAATTGCATGGCATCCAATTTGAGTTTGGTTCTTACAAAATTTATGGGGCAAGCTACGCCTGTTAAATCTAGCTTGGGCATTATTGGCTATTATATATGGTCAGTAGTCTTAAATTTTTATAAAGCAGCTTCGCGCCTGTTATAATCAGCAATGCGGAGTGGAGCAGCCTGGTAGCTCGTTGGGCTCATAACCCAAAGGTCGCAAGTTCAAATCTTGTCTCCGCAACCATTTTTAAAATCGACCAGCCGCTGCGTGAAAGTGGACGTTAAAAAAGATAAGTATCGAGTATTTTATTGAAACCCTTCCACTTTCACGCAGCGGCTGTGTATGTTATAAAGGCTTTTTCTGGATATCCTTGTTCGCTCTTGGATAAATACTAGGAGTGCTGCTTTTTTTCTCGAAAATCAATAACTGTTTATCGTCGCTTTTTACTTGTGACTTGAGTTCCAGCTTTAGGGTCTTGATTGCGTTTTGAGCAAGTTTCAATTCTTCTGCTAGCTCTGCTTTCTTGTAGGCAATAAATTGACCCTTAGGCTTAATAAAAGGAATTGAGTATTCTAATAAGAGGCGTAATTCTGCTACAGCCCTAGATACTGCTATATCATATTTCTCTCTATAAGCTTTATCCTGAGCTAGTTCTTCGGCACGGCAAGCTATGGGTTCAAGATTAGTGAGTCCCAATTCTGATTTCACTAATTCTAAGAATTTGATTTTTTTGCCGACGCTATCTATTGCTGTGATTTTTATTTGCGGCAGAACTATTGCTAAGGGTAACGCAGGGAAGCCTCCTCCGGTGCCAATGTCAATAAGAGACTTAATTCCATTCATATAAGGAATGATGCTTAATGAATCTTCAAAGTGTTTCTTGTAAACCTCGTCTTTAGTGCGGATACTGGAGAGATTGGTGTGCGCGTTGTAGTCACTGTAAAGCTTGTACAGTTTATCAAAGCTAGTTTGATGTTGTTGAATAAGATCCGTCATTTATAAATAAATCGTGGTGATAATGTAATCTACTAAAACTATACTAACGAAGCTCAGTATTACCGTCATGATGGTTGCTTTACCCACTTCTCTGGCACCACCTTCTACTTGCAATCCTAAGGTTGTAGCAATCACTACTATCATGCCGCCAAAAACCGCTGATTTAATTAAGCACAAAGATATGTCGCTCAATTTATAGTAAGCCCAAATGCTTCTTAGAAATCCTTTCAAACGCAATCCCTCAGTGAGCCATACGGTGACATAGCTACTGCCAACAGCAATCAAACTGGCTAGCCAAATAATTACTGGTGTAAAAGTTACTGCCGCAAGAAATCTAGGTACTACCAAATGCTCTATAGGATTGATCTTGAATACTTTAAGTGCATCAATCTGTTCTGTGATTTTCATATTAGCTAATTCAGCGGCAAGACCAGTGCCGTATTGAGTAGCGATCATTAATGAACCTACTACCGGGACTAATTCTCTAGTCATCGTTAAAGCTGAGAGTATTCCTAAATCACTCCCTAAACCTTTAGACACAAACTCTGGTCCAAGCTGCACTCCGATCACCACGCCCAAAGCTACAGCAATAATAAATACTGGAAGCATGACACTATAACAAAAGACTACTGAATATTTGATGAAATCAGTGCTATTAAATTTTCCGTGAGCAACTGAATAGCAAATCGCTGAAAAATTAATTCCAGCATGCCCCATAAGAGTTAGACCTTCTGCTGATGTTTGTTTTAGCTGCGTGAGATTCACGCTAATAATTATACTAGGTTGTTATGATCTATCTGGATACTGATAAGCTTGAAGCGAAACTTGTAACCTTGGCTTCTACTCTCTGTCCAGAGTTACTAGTGAAGTCGAGGAAGGTAGTTTCTTGATTATCTGTCTTAATCGCGACGTTGTTCATTAGATTACTAGCTAGCATGGTTAGCAGAGATTTCTTGTTTACTTCATGCACAAACTTTGGTAAATCCAAATAGTTTCTCTCAATACAATCCAAGCTCTTCATATAATTTTTCTGAGCGATTTCATTTGGATTAAAAGTCTGCCAAACCGCAGCGTCAAAGTTAATAGAATTCGTATCTCTGCGCTTAGCGTGTTTGTAATTTGATTTGGAGCGAATGAGTTCAGTTTTCTTTTGCTTCCAATCCCAGTCGGTGTATACCACTAAAGCTGGATCTATTTTAGTTCTAAAGTTTACGGCAATAGATTGGCTACAGTTTTTCAATTTAGAGCGAAGAATTTTTAAGCGCACTCCACGATTCTTCAGCGCCCAGCTCATTACTACCTTGCCGAATTTATCGGTGTTGAGGGTTTCTTTGTCGAAGGCTTCTTGTAATTTAGCTAGCTTCTCATTGGCTTGAATAGCGTCATTAAGATAGGTACAGAGTATGGATTCTGCTTGTTTAAAGTTATTGAGGCTTACTAAAGGGTTTTCTTTGAAGAAAGTAACGATCTTTTGTATTTGAGTTTCTTCTTTAATATCGCGAATATTGATAGGAAGCTTAGATTCCTTTCTTAATTGCAATTGCACAAACTCTTTAGCAATGCTAGTTTCATCGCCTGGGAAAAATACTTCCTTGGTTTCAGTTCTGTTGTGGCTTACGACCTTAATAGGGCCGTCATCTACAACAACAAATTTAGGATTGTTGAGCTTTATTTGTTCTTGTTGTGAATACATAGAATAATAAGTGCCATAGGCTGAATACATTAGATCGAAAATTGGTTAATGGATGGTTAAATTACTTGCCTAAGCATTCATTGTCGAGAGCTTTCTTGCTTAACGCAGAGCTTAAAGATTTATATTCAAGTTTTATTGCATTAAATACATTCGCGATATAAGCTCTCGCCTCTTGTTCAATAGATGAGGTATTGTTTTTAATTTCTGTTTGTAAATTTGAATGGGATGTTTGAATTTTTTCCCATAATTCATCGCAAGTATTTAAGAACTTATTGAATTTGTAAGAGATATCTATTCTTTTATCTTTGAGATTATTCTGCATAAAACCTTTGAGACGTTCTGATAAGCTCTCTGGTTTTAGTTTTTGTAACAAGAATGCTACTTGTTTTGGCATTCTAAAGTTTATGGTGTCTACCCAAGCGGTCTCTATTTGATTAGCTTTATATGCCCTCTTAAGCCAGAGCTCTTCTTCTTGACTATTCAATGTAGTGGCTGGTCCATAATTCTTAGGTAAAGAAAAAGTAGGACCAAACAGCATATTTTCTGCAAGCTCATCGGCAAAGTTTTCAGGTTTAATTCCTCTTTGAATCATTATGCGAAAAACATCAGCTACATGTTCTGGTACCTCAGCATTATAAGTCCAACGGGTACCTGCTTCATAAGCTACCCTATAAGCCGCTTGCAATTCAGGACCGCGTCTTTGAAGTAAATTTGCCACCTCTGTTGTAGGAGCATGATGCTTTGCTCTATTGAACACTGATGTGAGTATTCCATCTGCGGTACTACGATTTCTATCTAGCAAATAGTTACTGATCAAATCTGGAATTGGAGTCATAGGTTTAGATATGCCGATAAAAACATCTAAGGCTTTCTTTAATTGTGTAAAAGCCCAGTTGGTAAAATTAGTTACAAGTGGAAGCTTTCTGATACTTTCAAATTCTGTATTAATTGTTGTAAGGTCTATTGGGGAGCTGGAACCCTCTATCGTTGGCGCTACAGGAAGATGAGTAGCTATCCCTGGTAGCGCTAGCACTGAAGTGCTTTGTAAGAATGCTCTTCTATTAAATTCTGGAACTATCATAAAAATTCTAATTTAGCTTAGCATCTTTATGTTAAGCTAGATAAGCATGACGGGTAATTTAGAAGTAAAGCCGGACCTTCGCCAATATTATCAATAGCAGCAGGGACTCAAGCATTAGCCGCCAATCGGCAAAAGTTAGTTGCTTATTCTCCGGAAGCAGCCAGGGTGCTGGGAGTTGAATCGTGTGCCAAGCCCAAAGTACCTCTAGCTGATTTACTAAAACATTTAAATACTGATGCTGCTCTAAGTGACCCAGAATTTCTTGATGTCTTGTCAATGGAAAAATGGGTAGCAAACAGAGATTCAGCAAATGTACTTTGTTATTTACGCCCTCCTCAGTGGGGAGCCATCACAATGGGATCTCCATGTACTTGTAATATTGTCACTTGCAATGGATTTCCTGAAAGTGAATCTCGGTCAGTTGATGAGCTGATAGCTGAAATAAGAGATAGTGACAAACCTATTGATGTATTGTTTGTTCCCGCAGACCAGTATGATGACATTAAAACAAGAGTTGCAGATGTTTCATCAAATACTCATGTGGTTGCGGCCTGCGTATCTAGAGATAGGAGTGATGCAAAACAGATGAGAGGCGATGGCAAGCTTGCTATCACTCATAGAGAGTTACAAGCAAATGCTATTAGCAATGCTATGTTTACATATTTGCTTGATGAACAGTTAACTCAGCGTAGGCAAGAAGCTAGTGCTACAAGCTAGAACCTTCAGAAATGTCTCTCTCAATCTGCGCTATTAACTCTTCTACTGAATTAAATTTAATTTCATCGCGTAACTTGCGATCTAATTTAAGGGTAATGGTTTGTCCATAAATATCAGCAGAGAAGTTTAATATATGAGCTTCAATAATTACTTCATTACTATCAGTGAAACTTGGTCTAGTGCCGATGTTCATGATGCACTGGTACTCTTTATCGTCGACTAAAGCTGTTCCGCGATAAACACCTTTGGCAGGGATTACCATATCATCGGGTAATTTTAAATTCGCAGTGGGGAAACCTAATCTGGCACCGCGTTTGTCACCAGTGATGACTTGAGAAATGATCATAAATGGGTAGCCAAGAATCTTGTTAGCCTCGTCTAGTTTGCCGTTGCTGATGAGATCTCTAATAGTCGAGCTGCTTATAAGCTGACCGTTTAATTTGTAAGGCTCAACGATCTCTAGCTGAACGTTTCGCTTTTCTGCCCAAGCTTCTAGCATAGTAGGACTTCCTGAACGATTCTTGCCGAAATGATGGTCATAACCAGTACTAATGAACTTAGCGTTGAGTATGTTAACCAAGTATCTTTGCAAATACTCTTCGGCGCTGGTGTTCATAAGATCTTCATTGAACTCTAAAATGAGAGCGTAGTCTATTCCCAGCTCTTTAAATAGAGCAAGTCTAGTATCTAAGTTAGTGATTAATTTAGGAGCCTGTCCCTGAGTAAGCTGGCGCGGATGATTGGCGAGAGTAATAACAGCAGTCTTCAGTCCGTGTTGCTTTGCATAGTTAGTAGCTGCTTCGATTACCGCTCTATGACCAAGGTGCACGCCATCAAACATTCCCAGCGCTACGGCTGTAGCTGTGCTTAATTGTGGAGAGTTTTGAGAGAGTAATTGCACTTAGCTATAAATCTCTTCAGTATAGAGCTCTGAAGGCTTGATCTTGCCAGCGTAAAGAGCTTTACCGATGATTACACCATCCACATTTGGGAATTTATTTTGTAAACTTTTGAGAGTCCAGACATCGTCTATATCACCGACTCCGCCGCTGCAAATCACCTTGATATCTTTGCATTGCTCAAGGAACGCAGTCAGGGTCTCAGTATTAGGTCCTTGAAGAGTCCCATCTCTATCTATATCCGTGTACTCAATAATCTCTAAACCATGATCTCTAAACTCATTAATGATGTCGAGGTCTTTTTTGTCCGAATGCTCTTGCCAGCCATGAACAGCAAGGTAACCTTGTTTACAATCTAATCCTAGAATTATTTTCTTGCCACCGAATTCCGCTAGCGCTTTTTTTACTAGATCTGGGTTCTTTATGATGACGCTGCCGAGCATAACGCGCTCAACACCAGCATCCAAGAGCTTTTCAATGGCTTCCATGCTACGTATGCCACCACCTACTTGTACTGGGATCTTTGCATCGTGCACTATCATCTTGATCACAGCTAGGTTGTGTGCAACACCAGTTCTTGCTCCATCTAAATCTATAACGTGCAAGTATTCAGCACCTAAACTTTTCCAGCGTTTCGCAACGAAGTCCGGGTTGTTGTTATAAGTTTCGCTGACATCAAATTTGCCTTGCAAGAGGCGCACGCATTTTTGATCCATAATATCTATTGCCGTGTAGATATTGAACTTTCTGTTTGGGTTTGTTTTTTTTGGTGCTATGCTCATTTACTTTGTATAATCCCTTTTCACTGGGTTAACCAAACTTGTGTCTACCGCTTCATAACTAAGTTCTGGCTCGCCATTCTTGTATGTTGCAATAGTAGTTTTTAACCACTCCTCGTCGTTTCTGTCTTTATAGTCAGGCTTGTAGTGCGCTCCACGACTTTCGTTACGCGCTAGCGCTCCTTTAGTAATGATCTTCGCGATATCAAGCATGTGATAAAGCTCTCTAGTATAGAACAAGCTTTGGTTAGACCATTTGCTCGCATCTGGAATCTTGACGCGTTTGAGCCTATCTTGAAACTCATTTAGCTTCACTAAAGTTTCTTCAAGTTTTTTGTTGTATCTAACTACAGTAACGTTGTCAGTCATGATGTCGCCCATATCAATATGGATCTGACGCGCGTTCTCTGAGCCAGTTTGCGAAGTGAACTTATTAATAAGATCTTCTTCCGCTCTAAGTTGTTTTTTGAATTCATCTTCCTTAACATCACGAATACATTTTTTGAGTCCTTTAATATATTCAAACGCTGAAGTACCTGCAAGGAAACCCCCATAGGTGCAAGAGAGTAAAGAGTTTGCTCCCAGTCTATTCGCACCATGGTATTGATACTCACATTCACCAGCCGCAAATAATCCTGGGATATTAGTCATCTGTTTTTCATTATCAACCCAGAGACCGCCCATGCTGTAATGCACTGAAGGGAATATTTCCATCGGTACTTTATGTGGGTTAGTACCTTTAAACTTCTCGTAAATTTCTAAGATACCACCAAGCTTGCGATCTAAAGTTTCACTTGGAATATGAGACACGTCCAAATACACGCAGCGTCTGCCTTCTACGCCAAGCTTATGGTTAACTACTACATCAAATATTTCACGAGTAGCTACGTCACGAGGAACTAGATTCCCATATTTAGGATACTTCTCTTCAAGGAAGTACCAAGGCTTACCATCTTTATAAGTCCAAACTCTTCCACCCTCTCCGCGAGCAGATTCTGACATCAAGCGATCTTTGTCGCTGCCAGGGATTGCAGTTGGATGCACTTGAATAAATTCTCCGTTAGCATATTTCACACCTTGCTTATAAGAAGAAGATGCAGCGATACCGTTATTGATGGCACTGTTAGTTGATCTACCGTAAACGTTACCAGGACCACCAGTTGCAAGTATCACAGCATTCGCTTTGAATACTCTAAGTTCCATTGTTAATAAGTTCTGAGCTATGATCCCGCGGCATACACCCTCGTCGTCAATTACGTTTGAGAGCATTTCCCAGCCTTCGTATTTTTTTACTTTGCCTTCGGATTCAAATCTACGTACTTGCTCATCAAGCGCGTATAGTAACTGTTGACCAGTTGTTGCACCAGCAAAAGCTGTTCTGTGATAAAGAGTTCCACCGAATCTACGGAAGTCCAAATGTCCTTCAGGAGTACGATTGAACATCACTCCGAATCTATCGTACATATCGATAATGCCAGGAGCCGCATCGCACATGCGTTTGATAGGTCCTTGGTTCGCTAAGAAATCTCCACCATAAACGGTGTCATATAAATGTTTAGCAGTGTCGTCGCCTTCACCCTTGATGTTTTTTGCGGCGTTAATTCCACCTTGCGCACAAACTGAATGTGAACGTTTTACTGGAACTAATGAAATGATATCCACGGTGCAGCCGTTTTGTACTGCTTTCAATGCTGCTCCAAGTCCAGCTAAACCGCCACCTACTATTACTATGTTTTTCTCTGCCGCCATAATGCCTAGGTTCCATAATATCAGGATTTGTAAGATTTGCCTGTGCAATTATCTTGTGCTTCGCACTCCTCGCGATGACGGCTGAGTAGTGTGAAGTAACGAGGCAATAAATGTTATAGACACAAAAAAACTGGGTATGATAATAAAATAGTAATTTTTCAACGCATTTCTTGGGGGTTGGCGTGGAATCAAAAATTTCTTTATCTATATATCCGTATTATTTTTTCAATGGTGCTACTAGCAAGGCTTCTCAAGTCAGCGGTAATACACAAAAAGAATTTGTTCGTGAATTGTCCCAAGGTACCTATGTGAAGCCTGGTGCTATGGACGAAGCATATATTAGTTTTAAAAATAGCTAATTAAGACCGTTGCTTATCGTTAATCGCTTGTTAATTTTCTCCGCACGAGGGTACAGTGTATTTTAGGAGAATTTTTAATGAGCAAATTATTAGCAGGAAAAGTAGCGGTTATCACTGGAGCAGGTAGAGGTATAGGACAAGCTACAGCAGAGTTATACGCGCAACATGGCGCGAAGATAGTTATCGCTGATATAGATGCAGCGCCAGCAGAGGAAACTCTCAAGCTCGTTCGTGCAGCGGGTTCTGATGGGGTAGTGGTTGCAGGAAATATAATTAAGCGTGAAGATTGCGACAAGATTATTCAAGCAGGAATGGATCTGGGCGGGGGTTCTATCGATATACTTGCTAACGTAGCTGGTATCACTCGTGACGTAGTTATACACAAGATGACAGAAGCTGACTGGGATTTCGTTGTAGACATCAATATGAAAGGTACTTTTAATATGGTGCAAGCATCAGTGCCAGCAATGCGTGATAAAGCAAAAGACGAGAGTCCAGCTCCTAGAACGCGTTCTATTATTAACGTGAGTTCTACTTCTGGCGTGAAAGGTAATGCTGGACAAATTAACTACGCAGCTGCTAAGGCTGGTATCAATGGTATGACTCGTACTATCGCTAAAGAGTGGGCGCGTTTCAATATTCGTTGTAACTCAATTGCTCCGGGCTTTATAGAGACTCGTCTAACAGCAGCTCCATCAGCGGATGGTAAGCTTGGTATCCCTGAACAACAAAAACAAATGATAGAAATGCTTTACTCACAAACTGGTTTGAACAGACCTGAAGGTATGGGTAAACCAATAGACATCGCTAATGTAGCGTTGTTTTTAGGTTCAGATTTATCGTCGTATATGAGCGGACAAGTTTTAGTTGTTGCTGGTGCGATGATTGATACTTATTAAATTAGAGGTTTGCCATCTGGGTCTGTGGGCTTTGATTTGAAACTACCATTTCCGAAAGCTGTATTTGATGATGTGAGATCTTTTTCTTTTAACATCCTTAAAAGTGCTTTTGAAACCATGCTAGCTAGCAAAGCTTCATTGACACGTTGTTGTTCTTTGTAACCCTCTATAAAGATTTCTAATCTTGCTTGAATATTTTGAATATTTAAATCAGGTATTTTCATGGTAATAATCTTCTCAATCATAGGTAAAAGGTTTGTCTTAATGAAATTTATTTCCTGATCTATTAGTTCTTTTGTATTAGGAGCTGAACTGTATATATTTGGATCTTTTGCTAATTCTTTACCAATATCTTCGTAGTTAGCTTGGGGTATTGCTTGAACTAATCCATTCCCATCTCCATTTTTTCCATTAATGGCATCTCGAATTGAGTCATGTGAACCTGTCTCGATTGCAGCATTTAATGTGTTTGTCCTATCTCTTAAAGTGTCAAAAAACCTTTTATCTGCAATAGGTGTTACCATAATTTCAATACTAACATCAGCTCAAGAGAAACCTCTTGAAACTTAATCTTTGACCGGATCGGCTAACATTAATTCAACTTCAACAGATCATGAAAGAGCAATTTCATAAGTCTATGAAACAGTCTCATGATGCAGTTCTCGTCGCATTCGGCTGTAGCTGTAACTGGCATTTTAAACCAGTCTATGTTTTCTAATTCAGGATTGTGTCGTGGCAGAGTGCTGCGAATCTTGCATGGTGATTGGTTTTGGCTGCTATTGGTTTGGGCAGTGTTGCGACTATTCACTTTATGAGCACAAGCAGCGCGAGGGGATACTGCTAAGTCCATAAGTCTTGCTCCTTTGCAAGTTGGAGCCTATCCGGGAAGTCCCATCTGCGTTGTTATGCTCGTCCCTCGGACTGCTCATTTACGTTCTAGTAAACTCCGCGTCCTCGGGACTCGCATGCCTAGCATCTGGGAGCTTTTCGGATAAGCTCTTAGCTTAATGATTTATTAGGTAGGTTATGTCAGTAATCTTAGCAGCTTTGTTAAAATATTGTAAATCTGTCTTGATTTATTTATTCTGATGTTTTTGTAAATATCTTCAGTAGTGAGATTGCGGAGCCTGTCCTGAGGAGTGAAGCGACGTCAGGATCGCTTCGCTCCTCGCAATGACGACCAATGACAATTAAAAGCTAAAACCTTGTAATATAGCGCCAGAATCCATTTTTAATGATAAAATGAATTAAGTTTGCGCCTGAAAAGCGCTTAAACAAAAGGTTTGAATAAAAGATAAATGACAACTATGGTTACAGAAGAAGCAACTAAAAACAAAAAAACTCAAGCGAAGAGCGACTACAGCGCAAAAAACATTGAAGTTTTAGAAGGATTGGAGGCAGTTCGTAAGCGTCCAGGAATGTATATTGGTGGTACTGATCATAAAGCGTTGCATCATTGCGTTTATGAGATCGTCAACAACTCTGTGGATGAGGCTTTGGCGGGTTATTGCGATACCATTAACATAGCTGTACATAAAGATGGTTCTTTATCTGTCGAAGATAACGGTAGAGGTATTCCTACTGATATCGTTGCGAAGACTGGTCTTTCTGCTGTTGAGACGGTGTTCACTGTATTGCACGCTGGCGGTAAGTTTGGTGGAGAGGATTCTAGTTATAAAGTTTCAGGTGGTTTGCACGGAGTGGGTGCAAGTTGCGTTAATGCTGTTTCCGAGAAGATGGAAGTGGAAGTCTATCGCAATGGTAGTGTCTATTTCGTAGAGTTTAGAGGAAGAGCGCCTAAGGGACAAACAGTTGGTGCTCCGAGTGCGCCTTTGAAGAAACTTGGTAAGACTGAGAAGAATGGTACCAAGGTTCGCTTCTGGCCTGACTCTCAAGTGTTTAAAGAAACCAATGCTGAAGGTGAAGAGATTACTCCTGTGTTCAATCGCGAGACTCTTGCTCATGCGTTTTTAGAGATGACCTTCCTTAATAAAGGTTTGAAGATTGTTTTTACTGATGAGAGACTTGATTCTGATAATCCTCATTACACTGAGACTTACTACAATCCTCTTGGTTTGATTGCTTACGTGAACTATCTAAATGAATCACGTGTGCCAATTCACAAGAGTGTATTCCATTGTGAAGGTGAGCATCAGGATGTAATTGTAGAGCTAGCTTTACAGTACACTGAGAACTTTAACGAGCATGCGATTGCTTTTGCAAACAACATCACTAACCCTGATGGTGGTACTCACATGCAAGGTTTTCGTATTGCTTTAACGCGTATCATTAATGACTTCGCGCGTAAGTCAGGAGTGATTAAGGATAAAGAAGAGAATCTTAGTGGTGATGATGTGCGTGAAGGTATCACTGCGATTATCTCTGTAAAAGTTAGAGATCCACAATTCGAGTCACAGACTAAAGTTAAGCTACTTAACAATGAAGCTAGTTCTGCGGTACAGCAGATACTTGGAGAAGGGTTTGCAGATTGGCTAGACAAGAATCCTAAGGATGCTAAAGCCATCGTTAACAAGGCGATATTGTCGCGTAAGGCGCGTGAAGCTGCGAAGAAAGCTCGTAATGCTGTGCGTCGTCAATCAGCGCTAGAGAGCTCAAGTGGTATCCCTGGTAAATTATCAGATTGTTCTAATACCGATGCGGACCTCTGCGAACTCTATCTAGTAGAGGGAGATTCAGCGGGTGGTTCAGCGAAGCAAGGGCGTGATCGTAATTTTCAAGCGATACTCCCACTTAGAGGTAAAATTCTTAACGTTGAGAAAGCTACTGTTGATAAGCTTTACGATAACCAAGAGATTCAATCAATGATTCAAGCTATAGGATTAGTTCCTATGGAAGAGGATAATAAGAAAGGTGAAGCTGCTGTTCTTAAGATGGATGCTTCTAACTTAGATCTCAAGAAGTTACGTTATAAACGTATCGTTATCATGACCGATGCGGATGTCGATGGTGCTCACATTAGAACTTTGATTCTTACGTTCTTCTTCCGTTACGCGCGTCAGCTTATTGAGAATGGTCACGTGTTCATCGCTCAACCACCACTTTATAAGATTGAGCATAAGAAGAAGATTAGATACGTTTATTCTGATCATCAGTTAGAGCTTGCACTTGCAGAGATCGGTGAGAAGGCTGCGCTACAGCGTTTCAAAGGTTTAGGAGAGATGATGCCTGAACAGTTATGGGAGACAACTATGAATCCTGAGACTAGAACGCTTAAGATTGTGAAGATCGAAGACGGTCAAGAAGCTAGTCGTATATTCGACATACTTATGGGTGATGTGGTACAACCGCGTAAGGCGTTTATTGAAGAATATGCTGGACTTGCGGTGTTGGATGTTTAACTTAACCTAACCATAACCTACATTGTATATAACTAACTCATGGCGTTAGGCGGAATATCAGGTATAGGCGGGGGAGCAAGTAGTCAACAAGGGCAAAGTGGTGCTACTAGTGGTGAATCCGCAGGAAAAGAGTTTTCATTAGAAAAGCAAGCAGCAGGATCAGCTTCACAAGCAGGTTTGGTCAGAACCCATGACGTAAGTAAGGCTTTAAGAACCACAAGAATAGTTACAAACAAAAAGAAAAACCGCAAAGGCGCTCCTAGAGCGATTCTTGTAGATGGTGAGATATACGAAGTGTTTCTTTTAGCTATAGCGTAAACTTATCCATAAATCGCCCATAACTTTGTTATGCTCGTCCCTCGGACTGCTCATTTACGTTCTAGTAAACTCCGCGTCCTCGGGACTTCGCATGCCTAGTTCTGGACGATTTCTGAATAAGTTTAAAAACAGAAATTACCATTCCACCGGAATATAAATCCTCGATCTACATTTAGGACAAACGTAAACGGGATCATTGCGTTGTGGTAGAAGTTTACGAGTGAATTGTTCTTGGCATTCTTGAATGCTACAAAATATTTTGACGTAGCGTCCGCGCATTTCAATACGGTTAGGGAGTATGGCGTTACGTTGTTGTGCGGTGATACGCCATTCAGCTAGTTCTTCAGGTGAAGGATTAGAATTGTACACAATATCATTTAGAGACCAGATTGTCTATTAGCCAAACATAGTTACCTTTTTCATCTATGTTAAGTTCTTTGGCTTTTTTTTTAATAGCTTCACCCGTGGCTTTATTTATGGTGATATCAGCTTCGGCACTGATAAGTATCGGTTGTGATTGTAGATTTAAATACTGCGGTTCATATATATCATTTGGTACTGTCCAACCATCTCCAATAGTTTGAGTGCCACCATTATCAATGATACTGATGTGGATTTTGGAATTACTAATATTAGCTACGCGTATAGAGCGCTTTTCTACTGGGCTTGGTATTTGTTTGTGTTTAGCAAATTCATCCTTGAGATCCACATAATCTAAAACATCAGC
>JACCDV010466547.1_pt1 | contig 22791 bp, 22 predicted proteins | sample 7446131 | NCBI WGS metagenome assembly JACCDV01 (sample SAMN15323448, study PRJNA562643) | freshwater metagenome | isolation source: river surface water | place: USA:Blue River Watershed | collected 2017-08-17
CAATGGCTGAATACTTCCGCGATGTTCAGAAGCAGGACGTTCTCCTCTTCATCGATAACATCTTCCGCTTTACTCAGGCAGGTTCAGAGGTTTCAACACTTCTCGGCCGTATGCCATCTGCAGTGGGCTATCAGCCAACACTTGCAGATGAAATGGGTCAGCTACAGGAGCGCATCACATCAACACGTGGTCACTCGATTACATCTATGCAGGCAATCTACGTTCCTGCAGATGACATCACCGACCCAGCTCCACACACAACATTCGCCCACCTTGATGCAACAACAGTGTTGTCTCGTCCGATCTCAGAGCTTGGTATCTACCCAGCTGTGGATCCACTTGACTCAACATCACGCATCTTGGATCCACGCTATATCGGTGAGCAGCACTTCCGCGTTGCAAACCGTATTAAGCAGATCTTGCAGCGTTACAAGGATCTTCAGGACATCATCGCTATCTTGGGTATCGATGAACTTTCAGAAGAAGATCGCATTCTTGTAGGACGCGCACGTCGCATCCAGCGCTTCTTGTCACAGAACACATTCGTGGCAAAGGTCTTTACCGGTATCGAAGGTTCATTCGTTCCTCTCTCAGAGACGATCGAAGCATTCGAAGCACTTGCAGATGGAAAGTACGATCACATTCCTGAGCAGGCATTCTTCATGTGCGGTGGCCTCGACGATGTCGAGCGCAAGGCTGCAGAATTGGCTAAGGCATAACAATGGCTCTTACTGTCGCACTAGTATCGCCAACACAACAGGTGTGGAGCGGAGAGGCAACATTTATCTCAGCCCGCACCACAGAGGGTGACCTTGGAGTTCTTCCAGGTCACGCTCCGTTGTTTGGCGTACTAGTCGATGGGGCCGTCAGCATTAAGGGCGTTGATGGCAGCGTCAAAGAATTTAACGTCAGCGGGGGATTCTTATCTGTCTCCAATGACCGCGTCTCGATCCTTACAGAGAGCGTCAACTAGCTTTAAAGATTGTGCTCGGTCTGAATTAAGCGGACCGTCTTTGATTTTCCACGCATCACAATCGAACTACTTGTAGCACCGTATGTTGTGTATCTAATCCCATGAACCAACTCACCATCTGTAATTCCAGTGGCTGAGAGAAATACATCATCTGAGTTACAGAGATCTGATGTGGTGAGCACTCGTTGCTCTGTAACGCCATCCTTATGAAGTTGGCCTTGGATGGCACCACCGAGACAGATCATCGCAACTGCGGTGATTACACCTTCAGGAGTACCACCAATACCCATCAGCAGATCGATGCCGGTATCGGGGCGGGCTGCCTCAATAGCTGCAGCAACATCACCATCTTGAATCAGCTTTATTCGCGCTCCGGTATCTCTAATCTCTTTAATCAAAGTTGTATGGCGGGGGCGATTGAGAACGACAACGGTGATATCGCTAACCTGCAGAGACTTCGCCTTGGCAACGGCTGCAATATTTTCGGCAACAGATGCACGAATATCGATCGCAGATGAAGCTTGCGGACCTGTAACAATCTTGTTCATATAGAAACTATCCTGCGGATCAAACATGGAGCCACGGGGTGCTAAAGCGATCACGCTGATTGCACCATTCATTCCTTGGGCAGTCAGCGATGTTCCATCAATGGGATCGACAGCAACATCACAGAGAGGACCTTGACCATTTCCAACGTTCTCACCGTTATGAAGCATCGGGGCGTCATCTTTCTCGCCTTCACCGATGACTACAATTCCTGACATATCAACGGTATTAATCATCGCGCGCATTGCAGCAACTGCTGCGCCATCTGCTAAATCTTTCTCGCCTCTACCTACCCAAGGCGCTGCCGCTAATGCGGCGGTCTCAGTCACGCGAACTAACTCAAGTGCTAGGTTGCGATCTGGAATCACTGTTTCTACTCCCGCGTTACATCTGCGCCGAGTGCGCGTAATTGCTCTGCAAACTCAGGATAGCCACGATCTACGTGGAATGCACCATCTACCGTTGTAACACCTTCTGCGACCAGGGCTGCAAGAACTAAGCCAGCTCCAGCACGAATATCGGTAGCCTCAACTGGAGCACCAGAGAGCTCGGTAATGCCATGAATTGAGGCGTGGTGGCCATCAACATGAATCTGCGCACCTAGTCGGCTGAGTTCATTAACAAACATAAAGCGTGACTCAAAGACATTTTCAGTCACCATCGAATCACCATCTGCAACAGCGTTCATTGCGATAATAAATGGAAGTAAATCTGTTGCAAATCCTGGGTAGGGAAGTGTTGCAACATCGACTGCACTTGGGCGTTGCTCCATCTTTACTCGCACACCATCTGAAGTAGAGGTGATGATAGCGCCAGCTGATGCAAGTTTTTCAAGCATGACTTCCATGTGATCTGCGCGCGCACCGTGAATTGTGATGTCGCCTTGTGTCATTGCCGCAGCAAATGCCCAGGTGCCGGCGATGATGCGATCGGTAACAGTCTCATGAGTTGTCGGATGGAGTTCTGTGACGCCAGTGATGGTGATGACTGGAGATCCTAACCCTTCAATCTTTGCACCCATCGAGATAAGAAACTCTCCAAGATCTACAAGATCGGGTTCGCGGGCAGCGTTATCAATGGTGGTTACACCGTGGGCAAGAACAGCTGCGGTCATGAGATTCTCTGTTGCACCAACGCTTGGGAAATCTAGTGAGATATCAGCACCGGTTAAACCAAGGGGTGCTTCTGCGATCACGTAACCGTGTTCGACATGTGCTGTTGCGCCAAGTGATTCAAGGCCCTTAATGTGAAAATCTAAACCACGGGAACCGATCGCATCGCCTCCAGGCAGTGCTACCTCTGCAAGACCCATCCGCGCAACAAGTGGACCAAGAACATTGATAGAGGCGCGCATCTTTCGCACTAAGTCATAATCTGCTCGATGGGCCAGAGCCTTTGGAACATCGATGGTCAGCGTTGCACCATCGTGAACAACGGTGCAGCCAAGGCGGCGCAGCAGGTCCGACATAATCTCAACATCTGCAATCTGCGGAACGTTGGTGATCGTGGATTTACCGACGGCCAAAAGCGAGGCAGCCATCAATTTCAGGACTGAATTCTTGGCCCCACCCACGTGAACCTCGCCGACAAGGCGCGCTCCGCCTTGGATGCGGAAGCGATCATCGACGAGATCGTGCGAAGGTGCCATAGTGCCATTCTACTTATAAGGTAGAGCCATGGTTAATCTCACGCGCATCTATACAAAGACAGGCGATGACGGCACTACATCTCTCGGAGATATGAGCCGAACATCTAAGAACGATCCTCGCCTTGAGGCATATGCAACCGTTGATGAAGCAAATTCAACGATCGGCGTCGTTCTTGCTACCGATGAATTAGCCGATGATGTCCGCGCTCTCCTTGTGCGCATTCAGAACGATCTCTTTGATGTCGGTGCAGATCTCTGCACACCAGTTGTCGATGCTCCAGCTTTTGAGCCGCTGCGCGTGTTGGAGTCGCAGATCGTCTATCTCGAAGAGCAGATCGATAAGTACAACGCAGATCTTGAATCACTTCGCTCATTTGTACTTCCATCAGGAACACCGGCTGCAGCACACCTTCACGTTGCTCGCACCGTTGTTCGTCGCGCAGAGCGTTGCACATGGGCTGCAATCCACGCATTTGGTGGCGGAGTAAATCCACTGACTGCAAAATATCTCAACCGCTGCTCAGATCTTCTCTTTGTTCTTGCGCGTATTGCAAATAAGGAGATTGGCGATCAGCTCTGGGTTCCTGGAGCAAATCGCTAATAACCTACAGCGCCGAATTAACGGCTGATGTATGTATTGCTTGGAATCTTCTCAGTCGTTGCATCCTGATGACAGGTAATTGCCGTCGGTACTACTGCAATGGTTCCAGAGTAGAGCTCGCCCGAAGGTAAGACCAATGTCACGACTTCTTTAGGAAGTGATTTCTTCACCAGGGTGCGCAGCATTCCCTTGGTGAGGAACGACCCTGCGATATCTGGGTTAGGTGAAACAACCTTTGACTCAATCTCCCAGTAGCGACATCCAATCAATGAGGCGATCTGAATGCGTCCACATGAGTATTCCTTGCATGCAGCAATTGCCTTTGCCAAGGCAGAGTTACCAGCTGCCACATTCATCATGGTCTCAACAGATGGTGTTCTGTAGTAAATATCATCCATCACTCTAAAACCTGCAGGTGGCCACTTAGGTGAAGGCGATGGTGCAATCTTTTTCTTCTTCTTGGCAGGCGCCTTCTTAGTAGGTGTGGCCTTCTTTGTTGCAGTCGCTTGTGGTGTGGCGGTTGCTTTTGCTGAGGCGCTGGGTGACGATGTAGATGTAGATGTTGGTGACTCGGTGGCAGCAGATGCTTGCCCAGGAATGAGTGCCAAACAGAGTGCTATGAGTGCAGCGTTACGCTTCATCGATCACTCCATCTAAAGGTACGCAGGGAAAGCACAAGGCCAATAATAAGCCAGATCGTGATTACTAGAAATGACTTTCCAATCTCCCATTGCCCAGCAACTTCCTGAGAGGCAAAGGAATCTGGCAAGAAGACAGATCGCATCGCTTGCGTCATCCACTTCAGTGGAAAGATCGCACCTACTTGCTGCATCCAGGATGGGAGCTGGGTAAAGATAAAGAAGACACCGCTGATAAATTGTAGAACGATGACGACAGGGGAGACCACAGCTGATGCTCCACGGCCGCTCTTGGGAATTGCAGAAAATGCAATGCCCAGCGTTGTCGATGCAGCACTTCCCCAGATGATTAGCCAGGTAAAGGTAAACCACTTATATGGATCGGTAGGAAGATCGACGCCAAAGAAGGCAACTCCGGCTGCCAACAAGAGTAAGACTTGAATAAGCATCGTTGCAAAGACCAGAATCGATTTTCCGATGAAGTAGCTTGCAGCAGCCATCGGTGTGCCGCGCAGTCTCTTCAAAGAACCGAATTCACGTTCAATCGGAATCATGATCGCAAGATTTTGGAAGCCAGAATTTACAAGGCCAGATGCGATCATTCCGGCAACAAAGTATTGGCTAAAGGTCACACCGGGTGCAATGGATTCTGAAAAGACAGATCCAAAGATTGCAAGCAAGATCAATGGGAAGGCAATGGTGAAGACAACGGATTCACGCTGACGCATAAATGCCCTGATCTCGATATTTCCACGTAGTAGGCCTAGCTTCCACATCGATGGAGTCTGATCTTTGACAACGCTCTTACTCATCTTCGCCTCCAATCATCTCGAGGTAGATATCTTCAAGAGTTGCTCGCTTCACAATGAGCTCAGGTACTTCTCCGCCGAAGCGGCTAGAAAGTTCTGCAACAAAGGCCGTTGGATGCAGCGCCTTCTCACTCTTGACTACGCCATCTTCGCGCCAGGAAACTTGAGCCAGCGATGTGGCTCTTCCTCCGAGTTCGGCAGGGGTAGAGACTTCGATGATCTGACCCTTATTGATCACAGCAACGCGATCTGCCAGCGCTTCTGCCTCGTCGAGATAGTGTGTGGTCAACAAGATTGTTCGACCTTCACTTTTGAGGGTGCGGATAAGGCTCCAGAAATCGCGCCGGGCTTTAGGATCAAAGCCGGTGGTGGGTTCGTCAAGGAATAAAAGCTCGGGGTTACCGATAATTCCGAGTGCGACATCTAAACGTCGACGTTGTCCGCCCGAAAGTGTGCGCACTAAGGCATCGGCCTTCTCCCGCAGCCCAACGGCATTGATGACTTCCTCTGGATTACGTGGATTCGAGTAGTAATGAGAGAAGTGCTTAATGCTTTCTGCAACGGTGAGATCGCCAGCATCATTACTTGATTGCAGAACAATTCCAATGCGATTGCGCCATTGACGGGCTGCGATTCCACCTATCGATGGATCGGTATCGAGGATCTTTACATCCCCTGCATCGCGCTCTCTAAATCCTTCGAGAATCTCAACAGTGGTCGATTTACCAGCCCCATTTGGACCAAGGAGGGCGAAGATCTCGCCTTCATAGACAGTCAGATCAACGCCATTGACGGCCCTGAGCTCTCCATAGAACTTCTTGAGCCCTTTGACCTCAATCACCTGCTTCATAAGTGTCACTGTGCCACATTGGAGGCAAAAGTGCGAGAAAATGGAGCATGAGCCCGCGCCGCAACTACCCAAAGAAACGTAAATCAGGCGGCGATGATGAGTACCGTGAGATAAATCCCTCAAATCAAAGTTTTGAAGAAGATGAGGATGGATTGTGGGTTGTCAGAAAACTCACAGGATCGGCTGCATCAAAACCATATAGATGTCCAGGTTGTGATCAATTAATTCCAATGGCAACTCCACATACAGTTGCATGGCGTGATGGTGAAGAAGATCTACGTCGCCACTGGCATAACATCTGTTGGAGCAAGCGACATCATCGTCGCCCTAAAAATTTTTAATGGAAATTTCTAACGAAAATGTCTAACCTAAACGCCCTTTAAGAATCTTATTAAGCCGCACAATTAACTTATCGTTTCCTGCAGTGCGACTAAATGATGTGAATGCAATCGGCAGATGAAAACGTGTGCGCACAACGCTACGCGCATAGGTAAATTCCAGAATTCCCTCAGGGCCATGAATGCGGCCATATCCGCTATCTTTGACGCCACCGAATGGAACCGAGGCAACGGCGGCAAAAGAGATAACAGAGTTAATAGCCACCATTCCACAGTCGAGTGCGCGAGCGATCTTCTTGCCATTGCGCTTAGACCAGACTGAAGCGCCGAGTCCATAGCGCGAAGCGTTGGTCAGCGCGATCGCCTCCTGCATATTTGCCACACGGTTGATCACCAAGGTTGGCCCAAAAGTCTCTTCGGTGATCGCCGTTGAATCTTCAGGAACATCGGCGATGATCACAGGATATACAAATGGCGCACGGACTGAAGAGATACCTCCAAGGAGAACCTTGCCGCCTTTAGCAATCGCATCCTTGATATGTCCTTCAATGATTGCGATCTGCTTAGGCATCGTTGCCGGCCCGTAATTTCCTACGCCAGGTGCGCCAGGTTTAATCTCGGCGGCAATACGAAGACAGTGTTCGATGAAGGCATCAGCAACATCTTCATGAACATAGACGCGCTCTGCACCGATACAGGTCTGTCCTGCATTAGACATGGATGACCAGATGGTGGCATCGGCGGCTTTCTTAAGGTTTGCATCGCGATCGACGATCACTGGATCTTTTCCACCACATTCAAGGACAACTGGGGTCATTGTGAGCGCACATGTTGCAGCAACGCGCTTGGCAGTTGCAGTCGATCCAGTAAATGCCAGCTTATTTACTCCGCTCTCGCAGAGGAACTTACCTGTCTCGCCAAGACCTGTAACGCAGATGAATACATCGCTTAGTCCAGTTGCCTCTAAAAATGAGTCAGCAAGAAATTTACCAACGGCCGGTGTGTACTCACTTGGTTTAAAGACCACGGTATTTCCCGCAGCAAGTGCATATGAGATTGAACCCATCGGGGTAAAGACAGGGTAATTCCATGGACCGATCACACCGACAACACCGACAGGTGAACGCTCGACTGTTGCAGACATATTTGCCATCAACGCACCTGGTGAGCGATATGAAGTTCGCATTACCTCTTCTGCATGGCGGGCGGCCCAACCAAGATGTGAAAAGGCTAGAGAGGCTTCTAGAGTTGCATCACTTGTTGGTTTTCCAGTCTCTAATGAGACGATCTCAACAAGCTCATCGATATTCTCCAGCAAGTAGCTATTCCACTTGAGCAGCGCCTTCTTGCGGCCTTTAAAGTCCATCGCTTGCCAGAATCGGAAGACTTCACGCGCGCTAGCAACGGCAGCATCGACTTCTTCCTTAGATGTAATTGCGTGGCTAGCAATACTTTCACCCGTTACTGGGTTCATTGATTCGAAAGTGCTCATGGGTAAAGACTAGACTGGGCAGATGGCGCAACCAATACGTCCGAGCACAGTGTTGCCTGCCATCCGCACGCCTTTCACAGTCACCACTGCAGATGGCCAGACTTTGGTCGGCGAAATTGCATCTCCCATTGAAGGCCAGCGCGATCCTGCAATCCTGATGCTCCATCCCAACCCAGCCGGTGGCGGAATGATGGATTCGCATATTTACAAGAAGGCTGCCAATCGCTTACCTGCAATGACGGGAATAACGATCGTCCGATTTAACACTCGTGGAACAACGAGCGAAGCTGGAACAAGTACCGGTGCTTACGACGATGGCGTGAGTGAAAAATTTGATGTGGAAGCGATGATTACTTATTGCTATGAGACACTCGGAATCACAGATCTCTGGGTCTGTGGGTGGTCATTTGGAACAGATCTTGCACTTAAATATGCGCGTGACCCTCGCATTAAAGGGCTCATCCTTTTGAGTCCGCCGCTGAAATATTCACAAGAGTCAGATCTGGATTTCTGGGTTACAGACCCCAGACCAATCACAGCACTTATCCCTGAATTTGATGATTACTTAGTGCCTGATCAGGCGCGCAAACGTTTTGCTCGGATCGCACATATGAATCTGATCGCAGTGGATGGCGGAAAGCATCTCTGGGTTGGCGAGCCATCTGTGCACCGTGTGCTTACTGAGATCACTCAGGTTGTAGCCCCTGAGCACCTACCTTTACCGCAAGAGATCGAAGACTAATTCTTCTCAGTCTGCGGAAAGACTACTTCTTCTAAGATCAAAATTATTGAAGCGGCAATAGGTACTGCAAGCAATCCACCAATAAGGCCAAGCAGAGATGTTCCAAGCAATGCGGCAATAATTGTTACTGCACCTGGAACGTTGAGTGCCCGTTTCATAATGCGCGGAGTGACAAGGTAATTTTCGATCTGCACATAAACGATGTAGGCAACGAGAGCAATCACGCCGTAGAGAAGTGATTGAGTCAGAGCAATCAAGGTCACAATTGTGCTGCCAATGTAGTGGCCAATGAGTGGGATAAAGCCACAGACTAGAACAATCATCGCTATCGCAAATGGCGATGGTAGGTCGAGGGCAAAGCTAAGAATAAGAACAAAGACAGCAGCCATAAATGCGATGGCAATCTGGCTTCCGACAAATGATCCCACTCGCCCGATGATGGCAAAGGTTAACTTCGAGACGCGATCACGACGGGTGGCTGGGACAAAGCGCAATCCAAAGTTAGTTGCCTGCGGCAAGCCAATAATGAAATAGAGAGTCAGAATCAGAACAGTAATTCCGGTAAATGCCCCAGAAAGCACAGTCTTTCCAACACCTACAACGCCGCCGAAGGCAGAGATGATGAGCGTTCCATCTGAGGTAACTTCAGAGAGCTGTCTCTGCAGAGTATCGATGATTCCAAATTGTGAATTGAGATCTGCAATAAGTGGATGAGTCTCAAGATCTCGCAGCAAGCCAGGTGCAGAATTGATCAGTGAGCTTCCCTGTGAAATAACTGGAGGAATTACAACTGCGATAAAGAATGTCACAAATGCGATAACCCCGACAAAGATTGCAGCAACTGCGCTGGCACGAGAGAGGCCGCGCTGTCGTAGAGTTTCAACAGCAGGGTTGAGCCCCATCGCAAGATAGAGCGCCAATAAGATGATGATAAATATCTGGCTTGCACTCGCTAAGGCGCGCAAGAGGACGATCGCTGTGAGCGCACCAAGAGTTGCTACAAATCCGAAGTAGAAGGGATTGGTGCGATTGATAGGAGCTCCGGCGATTCCGAATTCTTCTCTCTTTTGGTGTGACATATCTCCATTCTAAGTGCGAGGCCTTGCTAGACCAGCCTTTCACCCCTTCTAGATGAGAGAATTCATCTATGGCGCTGCGAATTACTGGACTGGGTGAGGAGATCGCATCAGTCTCAGGGTTGCCCTGGCAGATTAGCCTCGAGGAATGGCCAGAAGATCCGAGCCTGACTGAAAAGCGTGGAATCTCGCGCCACATCGTCCGCCTCGTGCATTCGACCAGCGATCCAGAATCAGAAGTCTATGCAGTCAAAGAGACTGTCTCAGAGTTTGCAAACCGTGAATATAAAGCGCTGCGCGAGCTTGCCCATCTTGGCGCACCTAGCGTTGAACCGATTGCTGTGATTGAAGGACGCACAGATGCCAATGGCGAAGAACTTCCGTGTGCACTTGCTACACGCTTTCTTCCATTCTCATTGCCTTATCGCGTTCTACTAAGCGGTAAAGATGTGACTCCCCAAGATATTACTTTGATGGCAAATGCACTGGCGTTACTTCTTGTGCGCCTTCATCTCCTTGGTTTCTGGTGGGGAGATTGCTCACTTTCAAATACTCTCTTTCGTCGCGATGCCGAAGGATTTGCCGCCTACCTTGTTGATGCCGAAACAGGTGAGTTTCAAAAGAATTTAAGCGATGGTCAGCGCGAACATGATTTAGAGATCGCCCACTTCAATGTTGCAGCCGAGCTAGAAGATCTCGCACTCTCTGGCGTGCTCTATCCCGGCATGGATCCAATCCGTGCCAGCGATGCTGTAATCAAGAGATATCGACGCATCTGGGCAACGCTGAAAGAGCGCCAAGTTCTAGATCCCAATGATCGCCACGCAGTCGAGCGCGCGATGCGTCAATTGCATGATCTAGGTTTTGCAGTTGAAGAAGTTTCGGTAACTCTCGATGGTGATAGTCAGAAACTCTTCTTCCAGCCAAAGTTGGTAGAGGCTGGATATCACCAGAATCGTCTCCGTGATTTAGTTGGACTTGAGACAGAAGAGTTGCAGGCAAAGAGATTGCTTGCATCTTTTGATCGCTTTCGTGGCCGCGAAAAGCTTCCTCATCCACCGATGCATGAATCTGCAAAGAGGTGGCTCGATGAAGTCTTCTATCCGACTGTGTCGTTGATCCCGGCCGATCTGCAGGGACGTATTGAATCTGCTCAGTTCTTCCATGAAGCGCTAGAACATCGCTGGTACTTAAGCGAAAAGGCAGGCCATGACGTTGGTCTAGAATTTGCAGCGTTATCCTATATTGCTGATGTTCTACCAATGAGACGAGATTCGGGGGTTGATATTGATGTCCCTTCCTCCTAACTTCGGTCAAGCCTTTGATTTAAGTTCGCTCGGAAAACCAGCGCCAACTGCGCCAAATATCGCACTTGGTAAGACGGTCACTAAAGAGAACTTGGCGACAGATTTCGTTGAACTCTCGATGACCAAGCCCGTTGTTCTCCTCTGCTGGACAACAAGGGCCCCACATTCGTTAGATACATTGGCGATCTTAGATAAACTCAATAAAGAAGATGAAGGAAAGTGGGAGTTAGGCAGCGTTGATGTCGATAGCTCTCCTGAAGTTGCCGGAGCGCTCCAAGCGCGCACAGTTCCATATGCTGTGGCCCTTGTCGGCGGGCAACCAATACCACTCTTTGAAGAGGCGATGACTGAGAGCGATATCAAATCTGTCATCACTAAATTGTTAACAATTGCTGCAGAACAGGGAATCGGTGAGGTACCCGAGGAGAAGTTAGAGCCGGAAGAGGCGGAGGCGCTTGCAGCCCTTGAAGCCGGTGATTTAACTGGCGCAGAAGATGCGTACAAGAGATTTCTCGCCCGTAAGCCGCAAGATCCATATGCCAAGCTCGGTTTGGCGCATACACAACTACAACTTCGCATTGTCGGAGTGGATCTAACTGCAGCAATTGCAGATGCGCAAGACAATCCTGCAGATATCGACCGTGCGCTACTTGCTGCCGATGTCGAGGTTGCAACAGGGACTGTCGAACCTGCCTTTATTCGATTGTTGGCGCTGATTAAGGCAACATCTGGCGATGATCGCGCGCGAGTAAAGGATCGACTTCTCGAACTATTCTCGCTTGTAGATCCTGCAGATCCACGAGTAATTAAGGCGAGGGCGGATTTAGCTAATGCCCTCTTCTAGTACAGGGTTAAGTGTCGCTGATGAAAAGCGCTACATCGGAATAATTTTCTTCCTCTTTGCAGCCCAGATCATGAGCTGGGTGCCTCGTTTTCCTGAGATTAAAGCCAACTTATCGCTCTCTAATGGTGAGTTTGGTACCTACCTCAGCCTGGGCTCAATCGGTGCGATTATCGCGATGTTATCGACCGGCCACTTTGTCCATAAGTTGGGCGCCAAGAAGGTATTGATTATCTCTACCTTGGCAATGTGCCTTGCGATCAGCGTTATTACACATCTGCACTCTGCACCAATTTTTATCATTGTCAATATCATCAACGGCGCAGCGGTCTCTGGCTTTAATACAGCGATCAATGCACAGGCATTTCACGCCCAAGATCGCGCCGGAGAGATGATCATTAGCCGCCAGCATGGATATTGGACGATCGGCGCGGTTGCCACAGCGATCTTGTCAGGTGCGCTGGTGGAATTCGTGCCAATTGCTTGGCATATCAATGTTTTGAGCTTCATCCTCTTCTTTGTGATCATGTATTACATTCAAAAACTCGATCCAGAGATGATTAAACCCAGCGCTGAAGAAGAAGATGACTTTGGCTTTAAGGATCTCTTTACCTCCTTTCGAATTGATTATTTGGTCTCAGCAGCCCTTGTCTGCGGAATCATGGTTGAGTTTGCAACATCAGATTGGTCTTCAATCTATGCCAAGGAGACCATTGGTGTTCGTGGATCACTTGCAACTGTTCCTTATATCGTGACCTTTGTAGCGATGATCGTTGGTCGACTTGGAATTCATAAAGTCACTCCCTATATCTCACTTCAGAAGATGGTCAAGATTGGAAGTATCGTAGGAGGAGCCGGCTTTATCGGTTTTATTACCGCATCCTCTCTCCTTGTTGATTATTCAAAGAGCGCCGCCTTCATCTGTGCAGTCATTGGATTTGGCATCGGTGGACTTGGCTCATCATTCTTATCGCCGACCCTCTTCACTGCAGCAAATAAGAGATCTGCGCAACCAAGTGCGGTGGTTGTCGGTCAGATGGGTGTAGTCAATGCAATCCTCGTTCTCCTTGTGAAGACTGTTATTGCATGGACTGCTCAATTCACAGGATCTATTGCAATCGCCTTGATCATTCCTGGACTGATGTTGATCTCAGTGGCCTTTATGTCCCGCGTAACTAAGGGAATCTAGGGTCTTAAACGCGCTCCAGCCATACTGTGGCTAGAGGTGGCACACGCAATTCAACGTAGAGATCGGTATCAATATCAATGGCAAATGATTGATTGTTCACACCACTGCCACCGTAGACAACCTCATCGGTATTGAGAACTTCTCGCCAGACCCCTGGAGCAGGCATACGAAGTCGGTAACGCTCGTGTGGAACTGGTGAAAAGTTGGTGATGCAGACAAGCGGTGTTCCATTCTCTGACCAACGAGTAAATGCCAGAGTATTGGAAGCACCGTCATCGTTGACTATCCAGCTAAAGCCTTCAGGGTTTGTATCTTTCTCCCAGAGTGCTGGATGTCCCTTGTATTCCTGGTTGATGGTCGCAACAAGTTCTTGCACCTGTCGATGTTCATCGAATTCGGTGAGATACCACTGTAGACCGGCGCTATCACTCCACTCATCGTTCTGAGCAAACTCACTTCCCATAAAGAGAAGTTTCTTTCCAGGATGGGCCCACATAAATCCGTAGAGTGCGCGAAGCGTTGCTACCTTCTGCCAGCGATCTCCGGGAAATTTATTGACGAGCTGACCTTTGCCATGAACAACCTCATCGTGGGAGAGCGGCAACATAAAGTTTTCGGACCAAGCGTAGAGAATTGAAAATGTCACTTCGTTATGGTGATAAACGCGGTGGACCGGTTCATGTGAGAGGTATTGCAAGGTGTCATGCATCCACCCCATATTCCATTTAAAGCCAAACCCGAGGCCGCCTGATGCAGTTTCTCGAGTTACTCCGCCCCACGCTGTCGACTCTTCTGCAATCATCATGATGCCTGGGTGTGTGCGATAGGCGGTAGCTGTCGCCTCTTGCAATAAGGCAACTGCCTCTAAGTTTTCGCGTCCACCAAATTTATTGGGAAGCCACTCGCCATCTTTTCGCGAGTAATCGAGATAGAGCATCGATGCCACCGCATCCACTCGCAAACCATCAATATGGAACTCAGTAAGCCAGTACAGGGCACTTGCTACAAGGAAGTTACGGACCTCATTGCGGCCAAAGTTGAAGATGTAGGTGCCCCAATCTGGGTGTTCACCTAAACGTGGATCGGCATGTTCATAGAGCGCAGTTCCATCAAAGCGAGCAAGAGCCCACTCATCCTTTGGAAAGTGCGCTGGGACCCAATCGAGAATGACGCCAATGCCAGCTTGATGCAAGGCATCAACGAGATAGCGAAATTCATCTGGTGAACCAAAGCGCGAAGTCGGAGCGAAGAAAGAGGTAACTTGATAGCCCCACGATGGACCATATGGATGTTCTGTCACAGGCAAGAATTCAACGTGGGTAAATCCTTGCTTGCCTACATAATCGACAAGCTCAATGGCGAGATCTCTATAGTTCAGACCTAACTTCCATGATCCAAGATGAACTTCATAGACGCTGACTGGTGATCTCCATGGTTGGAACTGCGCGCGAGATTCAATCCACTTGTGATCTTGCCAGGCATATGTTGATTCTGTAACCACAGATGCTGTCAGTGGGGGAGTTTCTGTAGCTTGCGCTAATGGATCTGCATGATCTACCCAACTGCCGTTGATTGTGCAGATAGCAAACTTGTAACGCGTACCAACACCGATCCCAGGGATAAATGTCTCCCAGATTCCAGTGGAACCAAGACGCACCATGGGATGAGTGTTCTTATCCCAGAAATTGTGATCACCGATCAGACTCACTGCCTGTGCATTTGGTGCCCAGACAGAGAAAGCAGTTCCTAGAATCTGCTCCTCCGCGTCACGAATCAGATGGGCGCCAAGAACATCCCAGAGGCGCTCATGGCGACCTTCTGCGATGAGGTGAAAATCAAGTTCACCTAACGTTGAATGCGGATTGAGAAAAGTAACCGGCGAAATGTATTCGGCAGGAGCGCTCTCTTGGTTCTTCTTAAAGAACTTCGAGAAGAGTGACACTAGAGATCCACCACCATGATGTGAGCGACTTTTCCAACCGGGCGGTTGGGATCTAGTCGTACGAATGAATGAGGATCCCATTCGTACTCTGCCCCGTCAATAAGATCTCTGACTTTAAATCGAGAATCTTTAAGGCCCAACGCATTCACATCCCAATGGACTGTTGTCTCCTGTGCGTTGATCGCATCAAGGTTGACCGTTACCAAAATGAGATCGTTACCCTCGCGTTTGCTGTAAGCGATGATCGAATCGTTATCGCTCTGGTGGAAGACGAGATTACGAAGACGGGCTAAAGCAACATGGCCTTTACGAATCTCATTGAGTTTGGCGATAAAGGGGGCCAAAGTTAGCTGCATCTTCTCTGCAGCTGCCCAGTCACGGACCTTGATCTCGTACTTTTCTGAATCTAGATACTCCTCGCCACCTTCTTTAAAGCGACGGTGTTCAAAGAGTTCATAGCCGGCATACATTCCCCATGATGGGCTGAGCGTGCTGGCCAATACTGCGCGCAGAGCAAAGATTGCAGGATTTCCAGATTGAAGATGGAAGGGCAAGATATCTGGAGTATTGACCCAGAAGTTTGGCCGGAAGAAGGCCGATGTATGGCGCGAGACTTCGGTTGCGTACTCAGTGAGCTCGGCTTTGCTTGTACGCCATGTGAAATATGTATAAGACTGGTGGAAGCCAGCCTTACCGAGTGCGTGCATCATTGATGGACGAGTAAATGCTTCAGCTAGAAATATGACATCAGGATTTTCATCGTTCATCGTCGACATCACATCTTGCCAAAAACCAACTGGCTTGGTGTGAGGATTATCTACGCGGAAGATCAGAACACCCTTTGAGACCCAGAAGCGAATGACGCGCAGGACTTCGTTGAGAATTCCCTGATAGTCATTATCAAAGTTGATTGGATAGATATCTTGATACTTCTTTGGTGGATTTTCTGCGTAAGCGATCGTTCCATCTGGGCGAGTGGTAAACCATTCAGGGTTGCTCGCCACCCAAGGATGATCAGGAGAGGCTTGAAGCGCAAGATCCATAGCGACATCGATCGAGTGCGACTTTGCAACTGCGATGAACTCTTCAAAGTCATTCATCGTTCCCAGTTCTGGATTAATGGCATCGTGGCCACCTGCTGCACCACCAATAGCCCATGGAACACCAGGATCTGATTCGGTGGGATTTAAGGTGTTGTTCTTTCCCTTGCGAAAAGTCTTTCCAATGGGATGTATTGGCGGCAGATAGAGGACATCAAAGCCCATAGCGGCAACTGCTGGGATACGAAGGGCTGCGGTCTTAAATGTTCCAGATGTGACGAGACCCTTGGCATCAACTGTTGCACCTTCGCTGCGGGGGAAGAACTCATACCAAGCGCCCACCAAGGCTTTATCGCGATCTGCCCGCACTGGAATTGCGTGTGAACGAGACTGCAGACGACGCAGGGGATTGGCGGCAAAATACTCTTTGATCTCAGTTGTTGAGCTCTGCGAGAAGCGGTTGGCTGGCGCAAGCTTCTTATCGCCTAACGCCTTGATCGCAGGTGAAAGCAACTTCTTTGCCGCAGCATCTTCTGCAACTTTTGCCTCAAAGATCTCTAGGCCTATTGCGCAACAGAGCTGGGCATCGATATCTGCAGGAATCTTAATCTCGCTATCGTGAAGCCAGGTAGCAAAGGGATCATCAAAGGATTCGATGAGATAAGTAAAATCTCCGCGAGCAGGAATGCGAATCCAGGTACTAAATCGATCGCTGCCGTGGCCATGTTCGCGCATGCGTGTGCGCGATATCTCTACTCCCTGATCATCAAAGAGAAGAACATCGGCACCGAGTGCATCATGGCCCTCACGAAAAATCGTGGCGCTGATTTCAATCTCTTCACCTGCAATAGCTTTGACCGGAACAAACTCACCACCAAAGAAGACCGACGGATGTATGTCGGTGATGGGGATGCGATTGATCATGGAGTCATCAGCTGATGAATCAGCCTGATCCTTCGGTATTGCCAGGATCTGCTGCAGAGATGTCATCGAGGCGATACTTGTGAAGCGCCTCTTGGACTACAGACTCTTTGACTTCACCAGATTTGGCTAGTCGAGCAAGAGTTGCAACGACGATTGATTCTGCATCAACCTTGAAGTGGCGACGAAGTGCACCGCGAGTATCTGAAAGACCAAAACCATCGGTACCCAATGAGACGAAGTCTTGTTCGACCCATGGTGCAATCTGATCTTGTACAGAGCGCATGTAATCGCTGACTGCAATCACTGGGCCACTTGCACCCTTGAGGCGATCGCTGATGTAAGCACTTTTCTTTGATGATGGGTTGAGCATGTTGTGGCGATCGACTGCTAGACCATCGCGACGAAGTTCATTCCATGAAGTAACAGACCAGACATCGGCGCTGACGCCCCAATCTTTCTGGAGTAACTCTTGCGCCTTAAGTGCCCAGTTAACAGCAACACCGGAGGCCAAGATCTGTGAATTCTTCTTACGTTGACGCTCGCCTGAGCGGAAGAGGTAGATACCCTTTAAGAGACCATCAACATCGAGGTTGGCTGGCTCTTCCGGATGTTGATAAGGCTCGTTGTAAACGGTGATGTAGTAATAGATGTTTTCGCTATTTTCACCGTACATACGACGCAGACCATCTTTAAAGATATGTCCGACCTCGTAGGCAAATGCTGGGTCATAACAGACAACAGCTGGGTTAGTTGAGGCAAGAAGATGTGAATGACCATCTTCATGCTGGAGACCTTCACCGTTAAGTGTTGTGCGTCCTGCAGTTGCTCCGAGAACGAATCCACGTGCAAGCTGATCGGCAGCTGCCCAGAAAGCATCTCCTGTGCGCTGGAAACCAAACATTGAGTAGAAGATATAGATAGGAATCATCGGCTCATCGTGTGTTGAGTACGAGGTACCTACTGCAGTAAATGATGCTGTCGATCCTGCTTCGTTAATACCCTCGTGGAGGATGACGCCCGATGTTGACTCCTTGTACGAGAGCATCAATTCACGGTCAACGGCGATGTACTTCTGGCCGTGTGGTGAGTAGATCTTCATCGTTGGGAAGAGTGAATCCATTCCGAAGGTACGAGCCTCATCAGGAATGATCGGAACGATGCGTGAACCAAGACCTGGATCCTTGACCAAATCTTTGAGCATACGAACAAATGCCATCGTTGTTGCAATCTCTTGCTGACCAGATCCGCGCTTTACGCTCTCGTAGACAGAATCTGCCGGCATTGGAAGTGGCTTTGACTTTGCGCGGCGACGAGGAAGTGTTCCACCGAGTGCTGCGCGACGTTCTGCCAAGTATCTAGCCTCTTCTGAGTCTGGAGCTGGCTTGTAATAAGGAGGTGTGTACTTATCGAGCTTGTCATCTGCAATTGGAATTCCAAGACGATCACGGAATGTCACGATATCTTCAAAGGACATCTTCTTCATCTGGTGTGTTGAGTTACGTCCCTCAAATGTTGATCCAAGGGTCCAACCCTTAACAGTCTTTGCCAAGATGACAGTTGGCTTTCCATTAGGTTCCATTGCAGCGGTATATGCAGCAAAGAGCTTGCGGTAATCATGGCCGCCTCGCTTGAGTCCCCAAATCTGCTCATTGGACCAATCTGCAACCATCGCAGCAGTACGTGGATCGCGACCAAAGAAGTTATCGCGGACGAATGCTCCGGATTCAGCCTTAAATGTTTGGAAGTCACCATCGAGAGTGCTGTTCATCAAATTAACAAGTGCGCCTTCGCGATCTTGAGCCAGTAGTGGATCCCATTCGCGACCCCATACGACCTTGATGACGTTCCAACCTGCACCGATAAATGTTGATTCAAGCTCTTGAATAATCTTGCCATTACCGCGCACAGGTCCATCAAGGCGCTGCAAGTTACAGTTGATAACAAAGGTGAGGTTATCTAGATTCTCACGCGATGCTAGACCGATTGCACCGAGAGTATCGACCTCATCGACTTCACCATCTCCAAGAAATGCCCAGACATGTTGCTGGCTTGTATCTTTAATTCCGCGGTTATGTAGATAGCGATTAAATCGCGCCTGGTAGATCGCATTGATTGGACCGATACCCATTGAGACTGTTGGGAATTGCCAGAAGTCAGGCATCAAACGTGGATGAGGGTATGAAGATAATCCGCCACCTGCATGTGAAACTTCTTGACGGAAACCATCGAGTTGATTATCTGAAAGGCGTCCTTCTAGAAATGCACGTGCATACATTCCAGGGCTTGCATGCCCCTGGAAGAAGATCTGATCTCCGCCGCCTGGATGATCCATTCCGCGGAAGAAGTGGTTGAAACCAACTTCATAGAGTGAGGCAGATGATGCGTAGGTTGAGATATGTCCGCCAACACCGATTCCTGGGCGCTGTGCGCGGTGTACCAACATCGCTGCATTCCAACGGATGTATTGGCGGATGCGACGTTCGATCGCTTCATCGCCGGGAAATTCTGGTTCATGCTCTGGTGAAATTGTGTTGATGTAATCAGTGTTGCGAAGTGAGGAAAGTCCGATCTGCTTCTCATGTGCACGCTGTAAGAGCTTGAGCATGAGGTAACGTGCACGTACAGGACCTGCATTCTCAAGGGCTGCATCAAAGGATGCTTGCCATTCAGCAGTCTCTGTCGGATCGATATCTACGAGCTGGTCAACATTCTGATCTGGTGTATCGAAAATTCCACTCATGGGCCATATTCTCGCGCTAAATGCCCTGAAGGGGAAATCTATGGGTGCGAACTGGCGAGATAATCCCCCCAAACCCTTGTCAAAAGGGTCACACCTGGAGTGGACTTAGCCCGTGCCAATGCGAATGGGATTTGCAGCCGGAGAGCTCATTCTCGAAGTGGGTTATGGGCCCGATTGCGATGATGTCTTGCGTAGTGAGATTTCTAAGATCACTGGAACGCAACTGATTGAGGGCCACACTACCGAAGTCGTCGATGGCGTAATTTTATGGTGGCGCGATGGAGATGGCGATCTCGTCGATGAGTTAATGGATGCACTTACCTATCTTTCGGAGACAGGCCCGATCTGGGTGCTCACTCCAAAACTTGGACGCGATGGTCATGTTGATTCAAGTGAAATTCAAGATGCTGCACCGATTGCAGGCCTTAGCCAGACATCAACGATTGCGCTCGCACAAGATTGGGCGGGAACTCGTCTAGTGGCACGCAAGGCTGGCAAACGCTAAGTTTCTCGCATGACATTAACTATTGGAACTCCCGCACCAGATTTCACATTGATGGACCAGCACGGTTCACCGGTAACACTTTCATCATTTAAAGGTGAGAAGAACGTTGTAATTCTCTTCTACCCATTTGCATTCTCAGGAATCTGCACTGGCGAGCTCTGCGCTCTTCGCGATGATCTTGCAGCATTTCAAAATGATGATGTGCAATTACTAGCAATCTCTTGCGATCCAATGTATGCCCAGCGTGCATTCGCAGAGCAAGAGGGTTACAAGTTCCCAGTCCTTGCAGATTTCTGGCCACATGGTGCAGCAGCTAAAGCTTTTGGCGTCTTCAATGAAGAACGTGGATGCGCAGTCCGCGGAACCTTTATCGTCGATAAGAATGGAAACCTTGTCTGGCAGATCGTTAATGGTCTCGGCGATGCCCGTAACCTCGTTGAGTACAAGAGCGCTCTAGCAAGCCTCTAATTACGCCTCGTTTTCGTACTTTGGCTCGAATAAAGTAGTATTCGCGAGTACGAAAGCACGGCCCGGGTGGTTAGCTCAGTGGTAGAGCGCCTCGTTTACACCGAGGATGTCGGGGGTTCGAAACCCTCACCGCCCACAAGTATCATTCTGATTTTTTCTCAGATCTCTCTAAATTCATCTCCTGGTAGCGCATCAAGGTAAATGCTGCATGCAGGCGAACCTCTTCATTCTCTGATTCACTGGCTTGCTTAAGTGGGGCAACAATTGAATCCCCTAAGGCGCATAAGAATCGTGTTAGATCAAACTGTAGATCTGAATCTCCACGCCCAAGTTGGCTTACCAATATTTTTGCCAGAGCCGCTTGTTCGCCATCTGGCACTAGAACCGAAGCAGCACGCCAAGCAGTCACCGCAACCTTGTCCTGCGAATCAAAGTGATGCTCGTTGGTAATCAATGAGTAGTACTGCGAGTCACCAATCTTTGAAAGAGTATGTAGCGCTTGACTCTTTGCTTGAGAATTCTCCGAGTGCAATTCAACTTTGAGGCGCTCAATAACCTGAGGAATATCTTGGCGCATAAGCGCCCATGAAAGAGTATCCCTTACGAAGAAATCTGGTTCGTGCGAACATTGAGCAATCAGCACTTCAATGAATTGATCTTCTGGATAGGTGCCCGCAGCCAAAGCTGCCTGCAAACGGACTGATTTATCCGGAGATTCCAGAAGCGCTTTCAGAGTAGCCACGAGAAGACGCTATCAGCCTGCGATTATTGATGCATCGAGAGTACAGTCGATGTCTCCCGACTAGAATTATCAGCATGAGCCAGAAACACCACCCGCTCCGAGCGCTGATGACATCCCATGTCGGAATGCGTCGGATGCTCAATATCTGGCCACCATTTCTCTTTGCTGGAATTACAGTCTTAGAATTTTCGAAAGATTTCCGTTATGCAAAGGTGCGACTCAAGAAGAAGGCGCTTACTTCGAATTATGTAGGAACTCTCTTTGGGGGATCACTCTTTTCAATGACCGATCCATTCTTCATGATTATGACAATGAAGAATTTAGGCGAAAAATATATAGTCTGGGATAAACGTGGAGAGATTGAATTTGTCTCACCCGGTAAAGAGACAGTCTTTGCAAATTTTGCAATAACAGATGAGGATCTCGACGAGATCAAAGCAGGAGTTGAAGCAAGCGGGAAGTTTCTCAAGTGGTTTGAGGTTGACCTAAAGACTTCCGATGGGACTGTTGTCGCACGGGTGAAGAAGCAGATCTACTTCAGAGAGAAAGCGCCGGTAATCCAGAAAGACGGTAAACTTTGACCATGTCTGAGAGTGGAACAATCGAGCGCCTACGGGCCTATCGCAAGACCTACATTGCGATGTTGGTCTCTTCATTCTTGAGCCTTGTTGCATCCCTTGTTCTTTCAATCGACGCGGTGAAGTTAGCTGCGCAACCTAAGGGTCAGCTCTCGTGCGATATTAATACCGTTCTATCGTGTGGAACAGTGGCAAAGGCTTGGCAGTCACAGCTTCTAGGTTTTCCTAATTCATTTATCGGGCTCATGACTGAGCCGGTTGTCATTACCGTTGCAGTTGCAGGTCTTGGACTTGTCACCTTCCCGCGCTGGTTTATGCGCATTGCCCATGTTGTCTATGGCGCAGGTTTAATTTTTGCACTCTGGCTGCTATCGCAATCACTCTTTGTTATTAAGTCACTTTGCCCTTGGTGCCTCTTGGTGACCTTTTCTACCGTTACAGTCTTCTCAACCATCTCCCGCATCGTTTTCCTTGAAAATAGTTGGAACTTCTCACCAGAGCGACAAGCGAAAATCGTTGCCTTCTTGGAGAAAGGCTGGGGCCGCGTGATCTACACCGGCTCATATGCCACTATCGCTATCGCGATCTTTGTGAAGTACGGTAATCGCCTCTTCAATTAAATATCGATAAGGCACCTAAATTGGATTTACCGACCAAATCCGCTAAAATTTCCTCAGTTCAATAAGTTCCACGGCTAACAAATACATATATTTTCTTAACTCTCGCGAGGAGGCGTCATGAAGGCCACACTCAGCGACCAGCGCGCAATTCTAGATATCCAGAACTTTGACTTTACCCATGC
>JACCDV010832524.1_pt1 | contig 22787 bp, 20 predicted proteins | sample 7446131 | NCBI WGS metagenome assembly JACCDV01 (sample SAMN15323448, study PRJNA562643) | freshwater metagenome | isolation source: river surface water | place: USA:Blue River Watershed | collected 2017-08-17
CCTGCATGCACCACAGGGCGATACCTATGCAGATCTGCTCTTCACCATGATCGAGCGCATGAACAAGCGCCCACCAGTGACCTACACCACCTTTCAGGCACGTGATCTTGGTGGTGATACCGCTGAGCTGTTCAAAGATGCAGCGCGTTCTGCTTACGCACGTTTTAAGCCCGACTTACTCATGGTGGGTGCGTCATGTACCGCTGAATTGATTCAGGATGATCCGGGTGGATTAGCGGCTGCACTGCAATTATCAGTTCCCGTATTGCCATTAGAGTTACCTGCCTACCAAAAGAAAGAGAACTGGGGTGCGGCAGAAACTTTTTATCAAATGGTACGTTTGCTAGGTAAAGACTATGTATTACCGCCTGGAGAGAAACGTAAACCACGGCCTGCTGGATTGCCACCAAGTTGCAATATTTTGGGACCAACCGCTTTAGGATTTCGGCATCGCGATGATTTGGTGGAAATTCGGAAGCTACTACGACAGATTGGTGTGAGAGTCAATGTTGTCGCACCCTTGGGCGCTAAACCTGAAGACATTTCACGTCTGCATGAGGCAGACTTTAACGTGGTGCTCTATCCCGAAGTGGCCAATAGTGCAGCCCAGTGGTTAAGTAAAAACTTTGGGCAGCCCAGTACTAAAACCATCCCAATCGGATTTAATGCAACACGTGCCTTTATCGAAGAGGTATGCACCCTTGCGCAAATCCATTGCGATATTGATGAGTTGAGAAAACGCTCACGCGCACGCTGGTATGCCTTATCGGTGGATTCAACCTATTTAACGAATAAACGTGTCTTCATCTTTGGTGACGCAACTCATGCAATTGCGGCTGCAAAAGTTGCATCCCAAGAAATGGGCTTCCAGGTCGTTGGTCTTGGTACCTACAGCCGAGAGTTGGCCAGGGAAGTGCGAGAGGCCGCAAGTCAGTATGGCATTGAAGCCTTAATTACGGATGATTACCTAGAGGTCGAGCAACGCATTACCGAACTACAGCCTGAGTTGATTCTGGGTAGTCAGATGGAGCGCCATATTGCCAAGCGCCTTAAGATTCCGTGTGCTGTTATCTCAGCACCAATTCATGTGCAAGATTTCCCAGCACGCTACTCGCCACAAATGGGATTTGAGGGAGCCAATGTTCTCTTTGATACCTGGGTCCATCCATTGATGATGGGATTAGAAGAGCACTTGATTGGTATGTTCCGCGAAGACTTTGAGTTTCATGATGGCGCAGCTCCATCCCATTTGGGCCATGGACATCAGCGCACCCCCGCGAACGAAGCGAGCGTTGCATCTGAGCCTGCACCGGTTCCTGAGGTAGCAGTAGCTAATGGCGCCCCTGTTACTGAGAGTGTGTGGGAGCCAGAAGCACAGAAAGAGCTCAATAAGATCCCATTCTTTGTGCGCGGTAAAGCCAAGCGCAATACCGAGCGCTTTGCGATTGAGCGCGGTTTACCAACGATTTCTTTAGAAACTTTGTATGACGCAAAAGCCTATTTTGGACGCTAAGCGCACTGGAGCCATGTTATGAACGTAGTCAATATTCCCGTAAGTGAGATGAAGTCACGACGAGCCGACGGAGAGGGCAGTGTTCAGGTACAACTTGATCCCAATTTAAAGATTGGGAAGGCAAAAGTCTTTGCGGTTTATGGCAAGGGTGGAATTGGTAAGAGCACGACCTCCTCCAATCTCTCCGTGGCTTTTTCCAAATTAGGTAAGCGTGTGATTCAGATTGGTTGTGATCCAAAGCATGACTCCACCTTCACGCTTACTAAAAAATTGATGCCGACTGTGATTGATGTCTTAGAGAAGGTTGATTTTCATTCAGAAGAATTGCGCGTCGAGGATTTTGTCTACGAAGGCTACAACGGTGTCATGTGTGTCGAAGCCGGTGGCCCTCCGGCAGGTACGGGCTGCGGCGGCTATGTGGTAGGCCAGACCGTGAAGTTACTGAAAGAACATCATTTACTCGATGACACCGATGTGGTGATTTTTGATGTCTTGGGCGATGTGGTGTGTGGCGGCTTTGCAGCACCCTTGCAACATGCGGATCGTGCACTGATTGTGACCGCTAATGATTTTGATTCGATCTTTGCGATGAATCGCATTGTGCAAGCGATTGGAGCTAAGGCCAAAAACTATAACGTGCGTTTAGGCGGCGTGATTGCTAATCGCAGCGCTGGTACCGATCAAATTGATAAGTTCAATGAAAAAGTGGGCCTCAAAACGATGGCGCATTTTCCAGATCTTGACGTGATCCGTCGCAGTCGCTTAAAGAAATCAACGCTCTTTGAGATGGAGCAATCGCCAGAGCTCGACAAAGTACAGCAAGAGTATCTCCGTTTAGCGGCAGCCCTCTGGGCGGGCGCAGATCCCCTGCCAGCAGTGCCCATGAAGGATCGTGACATTTTTGATCTCTTGGGATTTGATTAATTAAGGCATCAGCATGCAAGAGCATTCGTATCTCGAAAAACGCAGTCAGTTGCAGCAGTACTTTGATCGAACTGCCTTTGACGCTTGGGCAAAATTAACGTCCACTGCACCGGTAAGTGGTATTCGTAAAACGGTACGGGCAGGGCGCGATGAGATGCGTAATGTCCTTTTAGGCTACCTGCCTAATGATCTCCATGGACAGCGGGTTCTGGATGCGGGTTGCGGGACTGGTGCACTCGCGGTCGAGTTAGCCAAGCGTGGCGCGCAAGTGATGGCTACCGATATCTCACCAACCTTGATTGATCTAGCACGCGAGCGCTTACCGACCGATTTGGGTCGGGGGTCAATCGAGTTCTTTGCAGGCGATATGTTAGATCCGGCCTTGGGAGATTTTGATCACGTGGTTTGTATGGACTCCATGATTCATTACCATCGCCGCGATATTACCAAGGCACTAGCGGGGCTTGCGCAACGGACGCGGCAACGGATTGCATTTACTTTTGCGCCTAAGAACCCATTTTTATCCACCATGATTGCCGTTGGACGTTTATTTCCACGCGGTGATCGTGCACCTTTTATTGAGCCAGTTGCTGAGCAAACGCTGGCGAAGTTAATTACACGCGAGCCTGATCTGAGTACCTGGAAGATTGATGCGACCCAAAAGATTGCACGCGGGTTTTATATTTCGCAGGCGATGGTGCTAAGTCGATGATGCGAGTGATGAACCTTAATCTATTCTCGGCCTGGCGACGAATCTCGCCACGGTTTATGCCATTTTCTGATGTGGCAACCAAGGATTTGCCTTTAAGTAAATGGCTACGCTTGGCATTGTTTCAAGTATCGGTGGGGATGGCGACTGTGATGCTGATTGGTACCCTCAATCGCGTCATGATTGTTGAAATGGGTGTACCCGCGAGCCTGGTTGCGCTGATGGTGGCGCTACCTTTATTGTTTTCCCCGTTTCGTGCTTTAGTGGGATTTAAGAGCGATCACCACCGCTCCTTTTTGGGCTGGAAGCGCGTTCCTTTCATTTGGTTGGGTAGTTGGTTGCAGTTTGGCGGTCTCGCCATCATGCCATTCTCTCTGATTCTATTGTCAGGGGATTCCAATTGGCCTCATTGGTTTAGTTACATTGCCGCAGCGCTGGCATTTTTATTAGTGGGCGCTGGGATGCAAATTACCCAAACCGCCGGCTTAGCGCTCGCCTCCGATTTAGCAACGACAGAATCCCGTCCACGGGTGGTAGCCCTTATGTATGTCATGTTTCTAATCGGTGTGGTCTTTAGTAGTGTGATATTTGGACTATTGCTAACGAACTTCTCACCACTGCGTTTGATTCAAGTGGTGCAGGGCGCCGCAGCCCTAACGATGGTACTGAATCTGATGGCGCTGTGGAAACAAGAGGCACGCCAACCAAAGACTAAGGAGCAGCTCAATCAAGAGCCAATCACTCGCTTTAAAGAGTCTTGGAGCCGATTTGCCAAGCAAGACAAGGTGATTCGATTCCTGGTTGCGCTAGGGATGGGAACCGCAGCCTTTAGCATGCAAGACATCATTTTGGAGCCTTATGGAGCGGAAGTACTTCACTTATCAGTAAGCGCTACCACCTTGTTAACCGGCTTGACCTCGATTGGAGCCTTATTGGCATTTATGTTGGCAGCCAAGGTCTTAAATCGTCGGATTGATTCGCATCGCTTAGCTGCGATTGGGGCGCTCTGCGGGATCTTTGCCTTTACTTGCGTCATCTTCTCCGAGCCATTACTGGCGCCTAATTTATTTCGAATCGGCGCATTCTTGATTGGTTTTGGTGGGGGATTGTTTGCAGTTAGCACTCTCGCAACCGCCATGAGTTTTGATTCCTTGGGTATGAATGGTTTGGTCATTGGTGCGTGGGGTGCGGTGAGCGCTACTGCAGCTGGTCTAGCAATTGGACTCGGCGGGGTGATTCGGGATGTGGTCTCGACCTTAGCAGCATCTGGGTCACTCGGATCCGTTTTGGTCTCACCGGGAACAGGGTACAGCTTTGTCTATCACATTGAACTGTTTTTGTTGTTTGCAACCTTAGTTGCGATTGGGCCTTTGGTTGTATTGAAACGTCCAAAGCCATCGCTGTCAGATTCGAAGTTTGGATTAGCAGAGTTTCCAAGCTAATTCATTGTTAAAGAGGGGAGTACGTTATGGGAACTGGAGCAATTACACAATACGTGGATGTCGCGCAATTAGCCCTGTATGCATTTTGGGTTTTCTTCGCCATCCTCATTTATTACCTCACCATTGAGAGTAAGCGTGAGGGATTTCCGCTTGAGTACGATCAAGCCGGCAAGGTGCGTCGTGCCGAAGGCATTGCAGCGATGCCTAAGCCAAAAACCTTTAAGACCCAATTTGGTGGCGATGTCACGGTGCCACGAGATGAGCCCTTAGAACGTTTGGCTGCTAGACCAGCAAACGGGATGAATGGCGCACCGATTGAGCCAACCGGCAACCCAATGCTCGATGGTATTGGCCCAGGCGCATATGCCAATCGCGCTGATGTGCCCGATCACATGCCAGAAGGCGGCCCGCGCATTGTCCCAATGCGCTTATTGGGTGACTTCAGTGTAGCCAGACAAGACATTGATCCGCGTGGTCTCAATGTAGTGGGTGCCGATGGCGTACGTGGCGGCACCATTAAAGAGATTTGGGTTGATCGCCTCGAGATGATGATTCGGTATCTGGAGCTTGAGACCACCCCTGAAGCAGGTGCACGTCGTGTGCTATTGCCCATGAACTTTGCTCGGGTCGGTCGCAATCAGGTATCTGTGAAAGCAGTCTTGGGTAAGCACTTTGCTAAAGTACCTGCGACCAAGAGCATGGAGCAAATCACCTTGCTCGAAGAGGAAAAAATTATGGCGTACTTTGGGGCAGGTACCTTGTACGCTACTCCTGAGCGCAGTGAGCCACTGGTGTAATTGGAATGAGCACCATCTACCAATCCCCAGAGCATGAGTTCGAGGCGCAGCCCGGATTGCCCGAGCCTCTGCCTCAGGACGAACGCATTCTTTGGCAAGGAAAGCCAGACCTCAAATCATTTGCACTTCATGCGGCTCATTTGCAATGGTTTGCACTTTACTTTTCTGCCATGGTGGTTCTCAAGATTATTGCGATTAGTCGCTCTACGGGCGGATGGGCTGAGGAATGGCCTGGCTTTGCCTGGGCTCTGGGACTGTCTCTGTGCGCATTGACCTTGTTGGCCTTGCTCACCTATTGGTCGGTGAATGCAACGATGTACACCTTAACCAATCGACGTCTAGTGATGCGCATTGGAATTGTGCTGACGATTACATTTAACTTACCCCTCAAGCGTTTGGCTCAAGCAGGTGTCCACATTTATCCAGATGGTAGTGCGGATATTCCCATCAAACTCAATGCGGATGACAAAATCCCATTCTTGCATTTATGGCCCCATGCCCGCGCTTGGAAGTTGGCGCATCCCGAGCCCATGATGCGATGCGTACCGGACGGTGCCAAGGTAGCTAAGTTATTTGCAGATACCTGGGCAACCATGAATCAAGTTGAGTTGCGCCCCCAACCCATCAGTCAGCCCGACTCATCCGTTAGCTCCTATGGACAGGGCATGGCAATCGCAAAGGTATCTCAATCGCGCACATGAGCCGCTCATCGTCACCCCCTCTCAGTAAAACAACGGTTCTGGTGCTCGCACTTGGAGTATTTGCTGTGTTCATTGCTTGGGTGATTACGCAGTCTCAACAGATCGCGCGCTATCCCGATGCGCCAGCAAAAATGATTAAGCAACTCCGATTTGAAGATCGTCCCGATGGCTCAATTGCGGTAGTCGACTATCAATCGAAGCAGCAAGTTGATGTGATTATTGGGGAGGCTGGCTTTATGCGCGGAGCATTACGGACCTTGGCGCAAGAGCGCAAGCGTCGCGAGATCGGTAGCGAGCCACCTTTTGAGTTAATTGCCCGTCAAGATGGGCGCTTAACCCTTGCCGACCCCAGCACCGGACGCATGATTGATTTGGAATCTTTTGGGGTTATTAATTCACAGCATTTTGCACGCCTTCTTCGGACGGATGCAAATCAAACCCAACAACGTTGATATTGGAGAACTAGATGGAATCCGCAGAAAGCCTATTACGAGACCAGATTCCGGCGACCCCGCAAATTAATGATTCAACGAAGAAGGCATTGCAAGATGCCATGTTGAGTCCGCGTTTTTACACTACCGACTTTGCCGAAGTGGATCGGACTAATATTGATGCATTGCGCTCGGAGTGGAATGTTCTAATGGCTGAGTTTGCAGCCGATATTAATTCTGATCACTTTCAGCGGCCTGCTGATATGAGCAAGAACTATTCCAATGTGGATCCGGAGCTCTATGACGAGTTTGTTGATTTCTTGATTAGCTCGATTACCTCGGAGTTCTCAGGATGCATTTTGTATGCCGAAATCAAGCGTAAGGTCAAGAATGAGGATATGAAATTGCTCTATGGCTATATGGCGCGAGATGAGTCCCGCCATGCTGGCTTTATTAATCAGTGGTTAAAAGATTTTGATATCGGAATTGATCTTGGTTTCTTAGCGAAGGCTAAAAAATACACGTATTTCAAGCCCAAATTTATTTACTATGCGACCTACCTTTCGGAGAAGATTGGGTATGCCAGGTACATTACGATCTTTCGAGAGCTTGAGAAAAAACCAGAACTCCGTTTTCACCCGATCTTTTTGTGGTTTGAGAGATGGTGTAACGACGAGTTTCGCCATGGCGAAGCGTTTGCATTAATTATGCGCGCCAACCCCCATTTATTAACGGGGCTCAATAAGTATTGGATTCGGTTCTTCTGCTTAGCGGTCTACAGCACGATGTATGTCCGTGATCATTCACGACCACAGTTGTACAAAGCAATGCAAATCTCACCCACTGACTATGACAAAAAGGTCTTGCGGATTACCAATGAAATTACTAAGCAGGTATTCCCCATCTCTCTGAACTTAGATGACCCCCGTTTTTATGAGTGCATGAACCGCATGCTGGCCTTATTCCAAAAAATGGATGTGTATAAAGCCCGCGGAGGTTTCATAGCAAAAGTGATGGTGCCGCTCTTAGGGGTGCGTGCTGGCCTAGTCTTTGCCCGCGCATATTTCTTACCCGTGCACAACCACGAGTTACCCCGTAATGTCCGCTTGGTCCCCAGCTGGTAATAATCGATGAGCGTGAGTAGCTTTCTCTTTCCGATGCTCTACACCATCTTCTTATGGTGGTTTGGCACCGGAATCATTTTGTTACTCAATCAACGTCCGCGTTCGACCCATCAGGCGACCTTTTGGATGAGCGGTATGGTTTTGCTGTTTGCTTTAGTAGGCCTAAAGACTAGTGCTAATCTCAATACAGTGGCTGGAGCATATTGCGGATTTACATGCGCTTTATTGGTTTGGGCTTGGCAAGAGATTGGATTCTTATTAGGGTATGTCACCGGCTCCAGGCGCATCCCATGCCCGCCCGATTGCAGGGGTGTACGTAAAGCGATTTATGCGTTTCAGACCATCTCACATCATGAGTTAGCTCTCATCATTCTCGGAATTGCTGTTGCGGTCGCTACATGGGGTGGCAGTAATTTAGTCGGTTTATGGACCTTTCTCATCCTCTGGGCGATGCGGCAAAGCGCCAAGCTCAATGTGTTTTTAGGGGTATTGAATCTAAATGAGAAGTTCTTGCCTGTGCATCTGCAATACATGCATAGCTACTTTACCAAGCGGTCTATGAACCCCTTATTACCGATTTCAATTCTCTTGGCAGGTTTAGTGGCCTTACCACTTTGGCAGCATGCGTTTGCCATTAATGCCAATGCATATCAAATTGCGTCCTCGACCATTTTGGCGACCTTACTCTCGCTTGCCATCTTGGAGCACATCATGATGGTCCTACCATTTTCAACTGACGGATTATGGAAATGGGGACTTCGGTCTTAAACCAAACTTCGCAACGGTCTTGGCCAACTCCATTTGCAATTCTGGAGTTGCTCAAGCCCATTACATGGTTTCCACCCATGTGGGCATTTGCCTGCGGAGTGATTGCAACTGGTGTCGCCATCACCGAGCGTTGGCAGATATTACTCGCTGGTGTATTGCTAGCTGGTCCGATGGTGTGTGCCACTAGTCAGGCGATCAATGACTGGTTTGATCGACATGTGGATGCGATTAATGAGCCCAATCGTCCGATTCCATCGGGACGTATGCCTGGACGTTGGGGTCTGTACATTGCCATTCTTTGGACTGGATTATCGCTTCTAGTGGGTTGGTGGATAAGTCCTTGGGCATTTGTTGCTACCTTAATTGGCCTATTCTTAGCTTGGGCCTATAGTGCACCACCGTTACGCCTCAAACAAAATGGTTGGTGGGGCAATGCAGCTTGCGGCTTATCGTATGAAGGTCTTGCATGGTTCACCGGTTCCGCGGTGATGTTGGGGGACGTGTTTCCCTCAACCGCATCGATCACCTTGGCTTTGCTCTACAGTATTGGCGCACACGGCATCATGACCTTAAATGACTTTAAGGCGATTGAGGGTGATCGCCAAATGGGTGTGCGTTCATTACCAGTGCAATTGGGTATCAACGGAGCGGCTTGGAATGCCTGCTTGATGATGATCATCCCGCAATATCTAGTGGTTGGATTCTTGTATTGGCATGGCAGTTCATTTCATGCATTGGCGATCTTGGTCTTAATCATTGCGCAATTGCTCATGATGAAGTATTTCTTGGGGGACCCCGTAAAGCGCGCTTTATTCCTAAGCGGTTTTGGTGTCCCATTATTTGTGAGCGGCATGATGGTCAGTGCCTTTGCAGTAGGTCGATAAGATGACGTCACATACGACCACCCTCAATTGGTTTGGAATCGCTCGCTTAGGTCTGGTGCAAGCCTCCTTGGGTGCGGTGGTGGTATTAACCACATCGGTTTTGAACCGAGTGATGGTCATTGAACTCGCGCTTCCTGCTTTATTACCTGGATTGCTAGTGGCGATGCACTATCTGGTGCAATTTATCCGACCTCGTATGGGTTTTGGGTCGGATCGCAGCGGTCGTTCAACGCCCTGGATTCAGGGTGGGATGTTAGTTCTGGCGAGTGGGGGTGTGTTAGCAGCAAGTGCTGTCGCTCTCATGAGTCGTGATGTCAGTTGGGGCATTGGTCTTGCTTTTATTGCCTTCATGATGATTGGCTTGGGAGTGAGTGCAAGCGGTACTGCCTTACTGGTACTCCTGGCAAAACGCGTGGATGAGAAACGCAAAGCCGCGGCCGCAAGTTGTGTTTGGCTGATGATGATCTTTGGCTTTGCCATGACCGCTGGAATTAGCGGAAAACTGCTCGACCCATTTTCTTTTGAACGCCTCATCATGGTGTCGCTTGGGGTGTCGTGTTTGGCCTTAGTCATCAGCTTCATTGCGCTGCATGGGCTTGAGCCTAAATCATTGGCGCAAGCGGCACAAAACACCAATGAACCCAAGCTGCGCTTTAAAGAGGCCTTAGCCGAAGTATGGCAAGAGTCCCGAGTGCGCCGCTTTACCGTATTCGTCTTCATTTCGATGTTGGCATATAGCTCGCAAGATTTGATCTTAGAGCCATTTGCAGGTACTGCGTTTGGTTTAACGCCTGGAGAAACGACAAGCCTATCAGGCCTTCAGCATGCAGGCGTGCTTTGCGGGATGCTTTTGTGTGGATTTGTTACGAGTAGAAGTAAGAATCCCAACTTATCGTCCTTGCGGATGTGGACGGTAGGCGGTTGTATCGCCTCGTCACTCGCCATGTTGAGTTTGGTGATGTCTGGATTAGTGGGTCCAGGTTGGCCATTCTTTAGCACGGTATTTATATTGGGCGTATCCAACGGTGCGTTTTCAATCGCTGCGATTGGCTCCATGATGCAATTTGCTGGCATGGGCAAGGAGCGTCGCGAAGGTGTGCGAATGGGAGTTTGGGGCGCAGCGCAAGCGATTGCCTTTGGTCTGGGTGGCATTTTAGGAACTGGAGCGAGTGATCTTGCGCGTTATTTATTAGGCGACCCAGTGACCGCCTACGCGAGTGTGTTTTTCATTGAAGCCATTTTATTTATGGCTGCTGCCATCTTGTCCTTTTATATCCGACCCATTGAACGAATTACCAAGTCCCAGTCGATTGAATCATCAATCCCTCGTCAGCTTATTTCCCATGGAGGATCATCATGAGTACCCTAGAAACCTTTGATGCAGTGGTCGTTGGTGGCGGGCCCGCGGGGGCGACTGCTGCGGGCGATCTTGCCAAAATGGGGCATACGGTCTTACTACTTGATCGTGCAGGGCGTATCAAACCCTGTGGTGGTGCAATCCCACCCCGTCTGATTAAAGACTTTGAGATTCCCGATGAGTTATTGGTGGCTAAAGCCCGCTCGGCCCGCATGATCTCGCCCAAAAATAATCAAGTGGATATTCCGATTGAGGGCGGCTTTGTGGGAATGGTCGATCGCGATCAATTCGATGAATGGCTTCGGGTCCGAGCAGCCAATGATGGCGCTTCGCGTCGCACTGGTATTTTTGAGAAGATCACACGCGATACCGATGGCACTGCAATTGTTCACTATCGAATTCACTCAACGAATCGATCGGAGCCGGAGAAGACTGGCGCAGTCCGAGCGAAGGCGATTATTGGTGCCGATGGCGCGAAATCAGGAGTCGGGCGTCAAGCCATCCCTGGCGCCAAAGATGTGGACTATGTGTTTGCCTACCATGAGATTGTTCGAGTGCCCGAGGCACCTCCTCAAGGTTATGACGGATCGCGTTGCGATGTGTTTTATCAAGGGACGCTATCCCCCGACTTTTATGGTTGGATCTTTCCTCATGGCAATACCATGAGCATTGGCACCGGCAGTGCTGACAAAGGGTTTTCATTGCGTGGTGCCGTTGGCCAATTAAAGAAATTGACCAATTTAGAGAACACCGAGCTTCTTCGTCATGAAGGTGCACCGTTACCGATGAAGCCACTTAAAAAATGGGATAACAATCGGGATGTGATTTTAGCTGGCGATGCCGCTGGAGTCGTTGCTCCCGCCTCCGGAGAGGGGATCTATTACGCCATGGTGGGCGGCCGCTTAGCTGCAGAATCAGTGCATGAGTTATTGGTGACAGGAAATGTCAAAGCACTAGCCCAAGCACGTAAGCGTTTCATGAAAGAGCACGGTACCGTCTTTTTAGTTCTTGGGATCATGCAACGTTTTTGGTACGGCAACGATAAGCGGCGTGAGCGTTTTGTCAAAATGTGCGAAGATAAAGACGTTCAACGTCTAACTTTTGAGTCGTACATGCATAAGAAATTAGTCCGCAAAGACCCCATGGCCCACATCAAAATCTTCTTTAAAGACATGGCCCACCTTTTGGGTATGGCTAAGGTATGAGTGCAGAATGGTTTGCACACTATAAGCCGATCATTTTTGCTGTTGTTTGGGGTTTAGTGCTCGCATTGGCTGGGGCCTGGGCTACCGATATCGGTGAGTGGTATAAAAGTTTGCAGCAGCCTGCTTGGAAACCGCCCGATTGGGTATTTGGTCCCATGTGGTCCACCATCTTTATTCTTGCGGGCATCGCTTTTGTGATGGCCTATCACCGAGCTCCTAATCAAGAGACCATTCGCATGTTGGTCATTCTCTTTATTGTGAATGGCTTATTTAATTTCATCTGGAGCGTGTTGTATTTTCGGATGGAACGACCGGACTGGGCTCTGATTGAGGCGGTTGGGTTATGGCTTTCTGTATTAGCGATTGTGCTGGCCACCCGTTCGTATTCGCCGATCTCTAGCCTCTTAGTATTGCCATACTTGGCTTGGGTCTCGGTGGCCATGCTTTTGAACTGGACCACGATTCAATTAAACGGCCCATTTGGTCGGGGTTAATAAAAAAGCCAAGCATTGCGCTTGGCTTTTCTCGGGGCAGGGTACTTATTAACCCAAGCTATCCGCCCAAATATTACGAGCCCAACCCCAGGCATAAACACCCTCGAGTTTGGTGGGTTCGGACGATAAGCCACCAGACCCAGGAACAGTCTTGAAGGTCTTATCTTTAGCATCGTACTGGTGGACGCTAGCAACGTGGACCACCTCGTCTGCATTGACGAAGCTATAACAGGTGTTGGTGAGTACAGGTGCTTGATTAATCTCAAAGCCGCCGAGCTCAGCAACCACAGCTGCTGCTGCAACCTTCGCATGCGAGTTCGCCATGTGGCCTGATTTAGGCATTGCTGGCGCAATCTGAATCGAATCACCAAGAACATGAATATCTTTGGCGGCAGTGGATTCAAAGTTGATGTAGTTCACATTGACCCAACGGGCATTCGAGTTGGCAATGCCGGTCTTCACCGCAATATCACCTGCACGCATGAGGGGTAGAACATTCAATACATCAGCCTTAACATCGTTTTGTACATCAAATTTGAGAGTCCTTGTTTTGCTATCAACCTCAACCACGTTGTGCTTGGGGCGGTATTCAATCATGCCGGGATACATCGATGCCCAAGCTTTCTTAAATAGACCGCCCTTGGAGGTCACATCATCATTCGCATCCAAGATCAATACCTTGGACTTGGGCTTAAATTGCTTAAAGTAACTGGCCACTTGGCAGGCCCGCTCATAAGGCCCAGGAGGGCAGCGATAGGGTGCCATTGGGATGGAGATTGCGTAGACGCCACCATCTTTCATAGACTCCAGTTGTTTGCGAAGCAGGACGGTTTCAGCACCAGCTTTCCATGCCTGAACCGTAACCCCTTCTTGGTTGGCCTTATCTAAGCCTTTGATGGTATCCATCATGAGACCAATGCCAGGTGACAGGATTAGCTTGTCATACTTCATTGAGCCGCCGGAGGCAAGACGAATAGTCTTTTGCTTTGGATCAATGGCGGCCACCATATCCTTCACAACCTTAATGCCGTGACGCTTCGTCAAGTTGTCATAGGGGGTTGAGATATTCGAGATGGTGGTATGGCCTCCAATCACGAGATTGGAGAGTGGGCAAGAAATGAACTCAGGATTGGGTTCAATTAAGGTAACTTGGGCGGTATTGTTTGAGAACATCCGCACATACTTGGCAGCGGTTGCTCCACCATAGCCACCCCCAACCACGACCACATTGGCTTTACTGATATTGACAGGAGGACTGCTTGCGCAACCGGCTAATACGCCGAGAGAAGCAGCTGAACTAACACCTAGAAAGTGACGACGATCCATTTTTTTATCCTCAATTATTTTTTGCCAAGTACATTGGAAATGGTTTGAAGTTGCTCATCGGTATAGCCTTTGGCCAACTGATGCATGATGGTGCCAGTTCTGGCGCCGCTCTTGAAGGCCTTGAGCTGGGTGAACATCGCATCGGGCGTTAAATGATTAATTTGTGGCATCCCTGCATTGGGTACGCCAACGCCATTGGTGCCGTGGCAATTAGCACAAGTAGCTGCCAAGGAAAGTTGATTGATATTAGCTGGACTGGTCTGACTCGCGGCAATACCGCTAAAGGTCAGCAAACCTGTGGTGCCAATGCTAAGCCCTACGAGCTTGAGCTGACGTGCAGATGGAAAGTGCATTTTAATAATCTCCATTGGTTTTAATGCGAACAACAAAAAGCTTTAGTGATATTAAATGATTGATGTGCAATATTTAAAAGAATGTCTCACGAATTCAATACTTATTAGTCATAATGATATAACCCAAGGAATCCCCTGGGATTAAGGTTTTCCCTAGGTTTTGTGCAAATCTAATTGGGAAATGAAGAGGCCTATACGCCAGACTAATAAACTAGCGACTATGCAAACGCCCATTTCTATTCCGTCGATTCTGTTTGGGCTCGTTCTAGCATGCATTACTTATCTGTATGGGGTTGATAGTCGCTTTGCTCCCAAGAATGGCGATGAATACCCTTATACCCATATTGTCCGCATGACCAATGCATCCGATGCATGGTTGCCGCTGCAATCAGAAATGATCGGTATTAAAAACACCAAGCCGCCATTATTATTTTGGCAGGGCATGCTCTCAAGCGAGCATGGCAATGCATGGTCGCTATTTAATTTGCGCTGGCCCAGTTTGGTGTACACCGCACTCACAGCCCTCCTAATTGGGTTGAGTGCAATAGCGATTAGTAGAAATCGCTCGGTTGGAGTGTTGGCCAGCATCATTTGGCTTGCCTTTTTTAATACCTATCGCTATGGGCGCCCCTACCTGGCCGAGCCCCCAGAGATCTTTTGGCTCTCCCTTCCATTTTTTCTGTTACTCATGGTTGGCAAAAGACTGGCTGACTCTAGATTCTTATTCCCATTAATCACAGGCTTTGCCTTTGGTTGCGCATTGCTTTATAAATCGGTGGCCTACATTGTTCCTGCCTGCCTCGTATTATCCCTGTGGTACTGGCAATGGCGCGATCGTCGGGTGATGGAGTGCATCCAGCGCGACCTCCTCAAAGTGATCTCGATTGGCCTGATTGCATTAGGCTTATTTGCACTGTGGTTTGTGTTGGATCCGGACCCGCTGGCGATCTGGAATGAGTTCGTCATTGGTGAAAATGCAGGTAAGTTCGCAGCCAGAAATACGAGTTATTTAAAAGACTTCGTCTGGGGTGGTGATAGTGTAGGCATGCTCTTAGTGACGGGAGTAGCTAATGCCGGATTTTTAACATTCGCGGTATTCAACCTCTTTTATCTGGCAATCAGTGATCGCAAGCCAATGAGCACCGAAGAGAAGTTGCTATGGATTTGGATCGCAGTGTTCTTCATTATCTTTTCTCTTCCAAGTCAGCGCTCAGGCCGATATCTGCTACCGATCATGCCAGCGATTGCGATCTTACTGGCTATTCATTGGCAGCAACTCAATCGCTGGACCTTATGGATTGGCTTGGTATTGCAGGGCGTTGTCTTGGTGGCTTTGGCATGGCTCTCTTGGAACATCTATCTTTGGTCCTATCCCGTATGGCATTGGTTCTTACTGCTTGGTGCAATCGGCATCGTTCTAGCTGGGCTAGTTCAGACCCGTTTTACCAAGACAGCAACATTACTGGCTTGTTTTCTCACGATGCTGAGTTTAAGTAGTAGCATCATGCCGCTTGATGGCGTGGCAGGGCGGTTTGATACCAAAACCATTACCGCACTCCAAGGTAAAACGGTGTGGTTCCCTTGCGACTTTCGAGCTAAAGACGAGGAGTATCGCTTTTTGATTCCAGGCGCTGAAATTAAGGGCTATCCCGCGAGCGAGGCTAAAAATCTCACCCAGTTGGCTAATCGCTATGCCTATTTTGCAGTTCAGGCCCCGGTGAATACCAAGTTTGCCCCATGCCCCGATTGTGAGGTGATTGGTGAGCGCCTTGAGATGCGTGCCCGACACTCGTCTGATGAGATTAAGGCGATGCTGTTGGGCCAAGTGAGCGACAATCTCTTTGTGAAAGAGTACATCGTGTTTGCCCCATTCAATATCGGTAAAGATACTTCCACCGAGAAAGATGCATGTCGATGATGCGGGTGTTGGCATTTGTATTCTTAGTGGTTGCGATCGCAATGGCGTATTTTCAGTTGGACGATCATCCGGCTTGGGCTGATTTTCAAGTTCCTAGCGAGTCAACCAATACCGATCCAATCCTATCGTCCATTCCAAGCCCATCGAAAACGAAGACCATCGTTAATGCGCCTACATTGCAGGGCTTAGCGGAGTGGTTACCTGATACCACAAGACCCTCGGTGCATGCGGCAAGTGTCATTCCATTAAAAGACGGAAACTGGCGTGCGTTTTGGTTTGCTGGTTCGCGAGAGGGCGCGGCCGATGTGGTGATTCAGAGTGCGGTGTGGGATTCAACAAACAAGCAATGGGGTCCAGCGAGCGTGGTCCTCGATCGAGAGGGCGCGCAAGCAAGTCTCGGACGATACATTGCCAAGCTTGGTAATCCTGTGCCCATGCGCAATATCAATGGGCAATTACAACTTTATGTGGTAGCGGTATCGATCGGCGGTTGGGCTGGTAGCTCCATCAGTGTGATGCATTCGGATGATGATGGATTGACTTGGACTGGCCCAAAACGTCTCATCACTACACCCTTAATTAACCTCAGTACCCTAGTGAAGGGTTCTGGATTTTTGTTTGCCGACGGCACCATGGGAATGCCGGTCTATCACGAGTGGATTGGTAAATACGGAGAGTTATTGCGGCTTGATCCGAGCGGTCAAATGCTTGATAAACGACGCATGACCTCGGGCCGTGGCACTTTGCAACCCATTGTCTTTATTGATGATGCCAAGCATGCGAGCGCTTATTTTCGTCAAGCTCGTCGAACGGGCGCCAAGCAAATTCCGGTGAGCTACACCACTAGCGCTGGTGAGCGTTGGGAGTTAGCGCCTGACTTGGGTCTACCTAATCCGAATGCAGCCATCACTGGAGTGGAGCTATCGGATCGAACTCGTTTGATGGTCTTTAATGATTTAGAACACGGACGTCATCGCTTGGTCCTCGCCGCGTCATGGTCCGGCCAGACACAAGCAGATAGCAGCCAGCCAGCTAAGAGCAACTACTCTCCATGGAAGACGATTGCCGTGCTTGAGGATGAGACGGCCTCAATGACCAACCCCAAGGAAGAGTTTTCCTATCCCTATATGAGTCTGAATCAACAAGGCCAAGTCTTGCTGGTCTATACCTGGAATCGCAAGCGAATTAAGTCGATTCTTTGGGATGCTGGTAACTTACAGTCGTATCTCCAGCATATAAAAGCAGAAACGGATCAAACCCCATGACCTTGGCTACCCCCATTCATCAGCTGCCGCTCATCGAGATCAGTCTTGTGACGAGCATTATTTGCTTACATCTAGTTCGCTCCATACTCAATAAGGCTCATGGCTTGATTGCGGGCTTGTTCTTTGTCACCATTGCATCACTCGTTTTATTGGCCCCATTCGCTGCAATTGGTGCACCTTGGAACTTACCGTTTGCAGCTTACATTCGTGGCGTGACTGGCGATTTGAGTATTTTGAGTCTGTTGCTAATTTTATTTACATGGAGTGGATGGAGTGCATTTCGAATCGCAAGCGCGACCCCAATACTGATTGCAGTGATAGCTATCCTGTTTTATCCATTTGCTTTGGGACTTACCTTTTTTGACCCCTACGCTTGGGGTTACCACTCTAGCGTTTTTGCAGGAACTGTTTTGTTGATCGCCGCAATTTATTTCTTTGCCAAGCACTCCTGGGAAGCTCTGATGTTATCGATTGCCGTGATTGCTTGGTCCATTCACTGGCATGAGTCGAATAATTTATGGGATTACCTCTTAGATCCGTTTCTCGCTGCCTGGGCAATTGGATTAAGTATTCGATGGGTGATTTGGGGCAGACCCAAACAAAATGATCTGGATGGATGGGGCATCGATGCAAGTCTGATGGCGCGTCGCAAACGCGGTCGGATGTTTGGCTAATGCCCAAATAAAAAGGCCGGTTTGCACCGGCCTTGGAATCATTGAAAGTCCAACAAATTAATCAGGAATGTTGGCTTTACGAATGATCGGACCCCAACGGTTGATCTCGGCATCCAAGTGAGCTTTCAGCGACTCACCGTTTTGCTTCGCAACGGGAACGATATCAATGTTCGAGGAATCCAAGCGAGCCTTCAGATCAGGATCGGTCAACGCCTTCTTGAGAGCAGCATTAAGTTTCTCTAGAACTGGTTTTGGTGTGCCAAGGGGAGCATAAATACCATGCCATACCTTCACATCAAAGCCTTTCATGCCTTGCTCATCCAAGGTTGGAACATTGGGGAGGGCGGAAAGACGCTTAGGAGTAGTTACGCCATAGACCTTCACCTTGCCGTCTTTAATGAACGGAATGGTTTGGGTAGTTTGGTCGCACAAAATGTTAACTTGACCACCAACTAAGTCAGTCAAGGCTGGGCCTGTACCTTTGTAAGGAACGGTTGTCACGCGCACACCCAAACGGCTCTGAAAAATCAATCCGCACAATTGAGATACGGCGCCAGGACCTGCATTAGCCATGGTCACCTTGTCTTTATTAGCGCGAATGTAGGCCTCAAGCTCTTTGAAGTTGTTAGGTGGGAAGTTTTTGCTACCTAAGAGCACCATTGGTACGTCAGCAACTTGACCGATGTACTCAAAGTCTTTGAGGGGGTCATAGGGAAGCTTGTCATATAGAGCTTGAGCAGTAGCCATGCCCATGTGATGGATATAAATGGTGTAACCATCGGGTTTGGATTTAGCAACTTTTGCAGAAGCAACAGTACCACCTGCACCAGGAACGTTTTCAACAACAACCGATTGACCCAAGGATTTACTCATTTGGGTTGCCAATAGACGAGCAATGGTGTCGGTTGGGCCACCAGCAGCAAATGGGACCACGAGGCTAATTGGTTTATCAGGGTATTTTTGTGCGTTTGCAGTGCCGCTTAACAACACACCAGCACCCATCACCGCAGCAAGTAATGCATTCAAAGGTTTTTTCAAGTTCATTCAAAAGTCTCCGTTAGGGATAAAGCAAACGCCATTTTGCCATGGTTTTGTGGCTGTAAACCTAGGGATTACCAGCCAAACTTAGGATGCGGCGCGCCAACATGACAACTGGCCGATCGATCATCTTGCCATCCACCTTGGCGGCTTGCCCCCCAGAGGCTTGATCTGCTGCAATCACCCGTTGGGCCCAGTCGATCTCTTGGGGATTGGGAGTAAATGCTTGTTTCACAACAGGTATTTGCTTCGGATGAATGCATAACTTGGCGCCAAAGCCAAAGCGTCTAGCTTTTTGTGCATGTGCAAAAATAAGAGCTGTATCGGTCGTCGATTGAGTAACCCCATCGATTGGTGGGGCTATCTGCGCTAATTTTGAGGCCAAAGTCATCATAAATCTGGCGGTATCTAGTTCCGTTTCATTCTCATCGCAGCTGATGCCAAGCTCAACTTGCATATCAAAGTTGCCGAGCGCAAGTCGTAATACCTGCTGCGAACTTGCGATGTCATTCAAATGATGTAGGCCCAGCGGGGTCTCGATCATGGGAATGAATGCGGTGTTGGGGAGCTCTTCGGCAGCGCCATTGATATGATCGCGCGTCTCCGTTTTGGGGATCATCAGGCATGGTGCTTGCAACTCTTTGAGTAATACCAAATCCGCTGCATAAAACGGCGAACCTGGTGCATTACAGCGGACCACCAGCCGCTCTTTATCAGAGTCTGAAATCAATGACCAATGTTGTTTGAGTAGTTCGCGCGCTTTGGGCTTGTCGTCTAGACCAACCGCATCTTCTAAATCAATGATGACGCCTTGCGCTCCACTGGCAAATGCTTTGCTGTAGCGCTCCGGTTGATTCGCTGGAACAAACAAGAAGCAACATGCATCACTTAGTGGTAAGTGGGGGAGGTTCATGGCAGCAATCCTTATTTTGAAAAAATAAACGGTACAGCACTTGCCTGACGAATATCGAATAACAATGCAATGGCTTTGCGCATTTCAGGTTCGGTAGCACCACCACTAAACGCAGCTAAACGTAGAGCTTTTTCTTGGATTTCCGCTCGCGAAAGCGTATTGCCTGGATCACCTTTAGGCTCATCGACGCGACCCTCATAAATACGACCATTTTTAAGATAGACCTTGACCTTACCAATCCAGCGCTGCGGATAAGCTTGATCAACCTCGGGATCTAAAACCATACTCACCCGATTACGTAGGGCACGAATCTCGGGATCATGAAAGTGTTTGGCGAACTCATCGAGACCAGCAAATTGATATTTACAAATTAGCGCTAGAACCGTGCCCATTGAAAATTTGGACTGATGTAAGGTAGTTGCCTCACTAGCGGGTCCAAGAACATCGATCGCGCCCTGATGGACCAGGGTCTCGATGCGGTCAATCTCATTCATCTGCACAGCGTGTTTCTGAATCACTTGCAATAAAGCATCTGCTGCGGGATGAGTATGACGACACGAGGCATGATATTTGAACGAGGTCTCCGCCAAACACCAACGCGAGCCTAGTCGATCAATTAATTTTTCAGGATTGGCATCGGTTGATGTGCCTGCTGCAAGACCTTGAACGCCCTCGAGTATTTTCTGGGCACCAGTAAATCCGGCTTGTCCCAAGTAGGCAGACATCAGGCCAGTGGCGCTGGCATGCGCGGTATGCAGCTGCTTGGAATCCGCAGCATCACGCAAGAACTCCCAAAGGCCAGCCGATTGCGTACCAGCCGAACCAAAGGCATGCAGCATTTGCTCCGGACTCAATTTGAGCAAACGACCGACAGTTGCGGCAGCCGCTAAGGTACCAGCGGTACCCGTAGTATGAAAAATTTTGTAGTGGGAGCGGCCCAAGAATTCACCGACTCTAATGCCGACCTCGTAGCCAACCACAGCAGCGGTTAAGAACTCACGGCCACTCAGTTGTTTGGCCTGCGCAAGCGCTAATGCCGCTGGAAATACGATGGTTCCTGGATGAAAGACCGAGCCGTTATGAACATCGTCTTGTTCAACGACATGCGATGCTGCGGCATTGGCTAAGCACGCAAGAAATGGACTCGATATCGAGCGCGATACAATGATTTCTGCGGATCCGGCAGCCGCAGGTTGCGAGACTGGTCCCATCGATTGGGCAAATTGCGTAATGATCTCAACTGGTTTTGCACCTTTGCCGCCAATCGCAGAAGCAAACCAATCGACTAATAAATCTTCCGCCCGTGAAATGACATCTTCGGGAATGTCTTCAAATTGCAATTGGCTTGCAAAGCACGCAAGTTCAGCAGAGTAATGAGTCGTCATCGCTATTTGCTCAATACTGCTTTGGCTTGCATCGTTAGCCAACCCTCATGATCTTCTGCCCAGACCCGCAAGGTTTGACCGCTCGGATCATCACCATCTAACGCGGCATTCACTTTCATGAGATGGATGTCAAAAGTTGGACGAATTGCTCTGAACTCGAAGGATTGCAGCTTTCTGCCGGGGTGATGCTCTCTAACTAGATCCACTAAGAGCGTGGCGATCAATGGGCCGTGCACGATCAAGCCTGGGTAACCTTCCTCTTGGGTGACATAACTGCGGTCGTAATGAATACGGTGTCCATTAAAAGTGAGTGCGGAGTAACGAAACAAAAGAACTGGATCGGGATTAATCACCTTGGTCCACTGCGCATCGCGAGGAGCGGGTGTTGGAGCTGGTGGTTTCTCATCAGGACTTGGGGCTGCACGGTACACAATGTCATGCTCTTCGGTTAGTGCAAGCCCTTTTTGATTAGAAATTTGATGTTCAACCAAGACAAACAGCAAATCACCAGTTCGTCCTGATTTGTGAGTGACCGACTTAATCGTGGATACGCGCTCGATCGCATCCCCAATTTGGAGTTCACCTACCCAACGCAGTCGACCACCGGCCCACATGCGACGTGGTAGTGGCACGGGTGGTAAGAAGCCGCCGCGCTTGGCATGACCATCCGGACCAATTTCGGACTGTTGAGGATGAGGTAAGAAATACAACCAGTGCCATAGCTCTGGCAAAAAGATACCCGGTTTTGGCTCAGGATCATTGCGGTCGAGGGTTGCAGAAAGAGCGCGGTAAGGTGCGGCGGTCACTTGATCTGGATAACGCTCGGATTTACCAATCCACTCTTGGAGATGGGATAGTGTGGCTTCGTCGATTCTCATGACACCATTATGCCAAGTTTGGCATCAGGCTTATCGATCAATATCTAGGAAAACAGCCCACCATTGGCAGCAAACAGAATGCCCAAAAGTCCCGCTAGACCTAAGGTACGAATGACACCCCATTGGAGTCGTAGCATCAGAACTAAAGACGCCAAACAAATGAGAAGTGCAAATACCGATAAGCCACCCGAGAAGCCTTTCGGAAAAAATACCTGATAGGCAAAGAACACCCCAAGGTTGGCAATCACACCAACCACCGCTGCGCTGATCGCGGTCAGTGGTGCGGTAAAGCGTAAATTACCGTGGGTTGATTCAATCAAAGGGGCACCTAAAAAAATAAATAAGAACGATGGCAAAAAAGTAAACCAGGTCGCCACGCAAGCCCCCAGTACTCCTCCCCAAAAACCGAGGCCACCCAAGACCGTGTCATTAGCAAACCCTGCCAGAAAGCCCACAAAAGCAACCACCATGATGAGCGGCCCTGGTTTGGTCTCGCCCAAGGCCAAGCCATCCATCATTTGTGGGGCTGTTAACCATTGGTAATGTTCGACAGCACCTTGAAAGACGTAAGGCAGGACTGCATACGCGCCCCCAAAGGTTAGGAATGCTGCTTTGGTAAAAAACCAAGCCAATTGTGGATAGAGCGATTTCCAACCCTCAATCAGAATCAAAACGACTAGTGGGATGA
>JACCDV010107871.1_pt1 | contig 22782 bp, 18 predicted proteins | sample 7446131 | NCBI WGS metagenome assembly JACCDV01 (sample SAMN15323448, study PRJNA562643) | freshwater metagenome | isolation source: river surface water | place: USA:Blue River Watershed | collected 2017-08-17
ATCATGAACCAGGAATCGCGCGCAACTTTTGTGGCGCGCAGCAAGCTGGTGCAATCGATCCGTGCCTATATGGTGCACGATGGCTTTATGGAAGTGGAAACGCCGATGATGCACCCGATTCCGGGCGGTGCATCAGCAAAGCCTTTCAACACACACCACAATGCACTGGATATGCCGCTCTACCTGCGTATTGCGCCGGAGCTGTATCTGAAGCGTTTAGTGGTTGGTGGTTTCGAAAAAGTATTCGAGATTAACCGCAACTTCCGCAATGAAGGCCTCTCGCCACGTCACAACCCTGAATTCACCATGAAGGAATTCTACGAGGCGTATGCAGACTACAAGAGCATGATGAACTTTACAGAAGGCGTGATTCGTCATGCTGCCCGTGAGGCGCTGGGTAAAGAAGTATTTACCTACCAGGGCCGTGAACTGGATCTCTCCAAGCCCTTCCATCGTCTGACCATTGTGCAGGCTGTGATGAAGCACTGCCCACAGTACACCGAAGCCCAGCTCAATGACGAAGCCTGGCTGCGGGAAGAATTGATCAAGCGCAAGGTGGATCTACCTAAGATTATTGGTATCGGTGGCCTGCAGTTGATGTTCTTTGAAGAAACTGCGGAAGCCCAGCTTTGGGAACCCACCTTCATTATCGACTACCCAGCTGAGGTATCTCCGCTGGCACGTCGCAGCGATAAAAACCCCGAGATTGCCGAGCGCTTCGAGCTGTTCATCGTCGGTCGTGAAATTGCCAATGGTTTCTCTGAGCTCAATGACCCGGAAGACCAGGCCGAACGCTTCCTGGCACAAGTTGCCGCTAAAGAAGCCGGTGATGAAGAAGCCATGTATTACGATGCCGATTACATTCAGGCACTGGAATTCGGTCTGCCACCGACCGGCGGCTGCGGTATCGGCATTGATCGACTGATCATGCTGGTGACGGACTCACCTGCGATTCGCGATGTAATTCTGTTCCCGCAGATGAGAAGTCTCGACTAAACATGGCCATTACACCGGCGACACTGTCAGCAACTGATGACGGTACGCCGTACGCGCCGGTGTACGACGATGTGTATCACAGCCGGGCTGGTGCTATTGCGCAGGCCCGGCATGTTTTTTTAGGTGGGAATCAACTCCCTGAGCGTTGGGCAGGCCGTGAGAGTTTCGTCATTGTTGAAACCGGCTTTGGTCTTGGGCTTAACTTTTTAACCACCTGGTCCACCTGGCTTTCACAAAACGATGCGGCCCGTTGCCGACGTCTGCACTTTGTTTCCGTTGAAAAACACCCGCTCTTGCAGGCGGACTTACAACGCTTGCTTGAACCCTACACCGCCGAGCTTGAACCGGGAACCATAAGCGCATTGGTGGCCAAATGGCCCACCCTGGTTGAAGGTACCCATCGCCTGGAATTCGAAGATGGCCGCGTAGTGCTCACGCTGATACTGGGTGACGCTGAAAAGGCACTCACCCAATTAGCAGCGCGCGCCGATGCCATCTATCTGGATGGCTTTTCCCCTGCTAAAAATCCCGACATCTGGTCTGATCGCGTTTGCCAGGCCCTTGAGCGGCTTTCTGGTGAGGGCACCACGCTGGCAACCTGGAGCGTAAATGGTGCGGTTCGGCGTCGATTAAGCAACTGTGGTTTTGAGCTCACGTTAGCCCCAGGGTTTGCACAAAAGCGTGACATGCTTACCGGGCGTTGCCGCGCACGACGCCCCCACACGTACCCGCATACCGCGCCAGGACATGCCTTGATTATCGGTGCCGGCCTTGCCGGTACGGCCGCCGCGGAGCGCCTAAGCAGCAAGGGTTGGCGTTGCACCCTGATTGAGTCAGAAACACTGGCGCGCGGCGCCTCTGGCAATAAAGCAGGCGTGCTTAGACCGCTGCCCTCGGTCGATGATAACGTTTTGTCGCGACTCATACGTGCTGGCTTTCTTTCTACCCTAGAACGACTGAATCAACTCGCCGCTAAGGGGTTCCCCGTAGAATGGGACGCCTGTGGCGTGTTACATCTGGCGCGTGATGCCGATCAAGCTGGATTGATGCAAAAAGCTTTAGCAGGACATATCGCGCCCGATGATTTTGTTTCATGGGTTAACCAGCTACAGGCCAGCAGGTATGCCGGGTTAAACGTCAGTGCAGGCGGCTGGTGGTTTCCTACCGCTGGCTGGGTTAATCCGTCGGACTATTGCAAGAAGCTGCTTGGGGTTTCCGGAGCGACTTTAATCACCCATAAATCAGTGGCATCGCTGAATCATAACGAAGCGGGTTGGGCAGCTCACGATGAGCATGGTGGCGTCATTGCCCAGGGCGATATCGTGGTGCTGGCTAACGCCACAGATGCGCCCCGACTCAGCGCACCATTCAGCGATGCGGTACCGATTCGACCAGCACGCGGACAAACAACCGTATTTACTGCGCCGCCCCTACGGGCACCTGAGGTCGTGATTTGCCGTAACGGCTACTGGACACCGGAAATTCATGGGCTGAGCACAAGCGGTGCCAGTTTTATTGTGGATGATACGGATCTTGAGATTCGACCCGAAGAGCACGCAGAAAACCTGTCTGTTGTGGCTGGCATGGTGCAGTCTCCAAATGAGTTAGCGACTGTCGACCCTGCTACGCTAACTGGCAAGGTGGGTTTAAGGCCCCTGGTTCCAGACCGTTTGCCATTGGTGGGTGCCTTACCCGGCATTTCACCTCAAACCGGTGCTAGCTTATCTCGTGTTGCACGTACTCGCGTACCGGGGCTGTTTATCAACTCGGGCTATGGCGCCCGGGGAATTTTGCTCGCCACGCTGTGCGCCGACCTTCTGGCCTGCCAGATTTCTGGTGAACCGCTGCCCGTTTCCAAAGATCTAGTTCGCGCAATTGATCCAATGCGGTATGCTCACAAAAAAACTTTTACCGAGGAGACATCGAATGAAAATTGAAACCATGGCCGTGCACGCCGGTTACGACGTTGATCCAACCACCAAGGCCGTTGCCGTACCGATTTACCAGACGACATCTTACGCATTTGATAGCACCCAACATGGTGCTGACCTGTTTGACCTCAAGGTGCCGGGCAATATCTACACCCGCATCATGAATCCGACGCAAGATGTACTTGAAAAGCGTGTGGCGGCTATGGAAGGCGGGATTGCTGCACTGGCCGTTGCTTCAGGCATGTCTGCCATTACTTATGCCATTCAGACGATTGCCGAAGCCGGCGACAACATTGTGACATCAAGCACCTTGTATGGTGGCACCTACAATCTGTTTGCCCATACGCTTCCGCAATATGGCATTGAGGTTCGTTTTGCTGATTACAGCAACCCGGAGAGCTTTGAAAAGCTCATTGATGCCAAAACCAAAGCCGTGTTTTGTGAATCGGTTGGCAACCCGCTGGGCAATGTCACAGATTTTGAAAAGCTGGCTGAAATTGCTCACAAGCATGGTGTACCGGTCATTGTCGACAATACCGTGCCATCGCCATATCTCTGCCGCCCCTTTGAGCACGGTGCTGACATTGTCGTCCATGCGCTAACCAAATATCTGGGTGGACATGGCAATTCGATTGGCGGCATCATTGTCGATAGCGGCAAATTCCCTTGGGCTGAACACAAGGCTAAATTCAAACGTCTCAACGAACCAGACGTGTCATACCACGGCGTGGTTTACACCGAAGCGCTTGGACCTGCCGCTTATATTGGCCGTGCGCGCGTCGTCCCGCTCCGTAACATGGGTGCTGCCATTTCGCCATTTAACGCATTCCTGATTTTGCAGGGTATCGAGACGCTGGCGCTGCGCATGGATCGTATCTGCAACAATGCGCTGAAGATTGCTAACTTCCTCAAGACCCATCCGAAAGTCAGCTGGGTTAACTATGCCGGACTACCTGACCATAAGGACCACGCGTTGGTTCAAAAATACATGGGTGGCCGCGCATCGGGCATTCTTAACTTTGGCGTTAAGGGTGGTTTGACTGGCGGCGGCAAGTTCCAGGATGCCCTGCAGCTGGTGACGCGTCTGGTCAACATTGGCGATTGCAAAACGCTGGCCTGTCACCCCGCATCGACCACGCACCGTCAGCTTTCACCTGCCGAGCTGACGAAAGCCGGTGTGTCGGAAGACATGATCCGTCTGTCGGTAGGCATCGAGCATATCGATGATCTGATCGCCGATCTGGATCAGGCTTTGAATAAGGCCTAACTAGAGGTAGCGTGTGGTTCAAGTTCGGGCCGATTTGCGACGAGTTTGTCGATGAGGCCCGGGTTTGAATCACGCGCTACACCCAACGTAGTCTCTTAGGTACGAACAATCTCCACCAGATGCGGCAATGCCAGGTATTCGCGTGATTGCATTTCTGTCAAACGACTGGCCGTTCTGAAAAATTCATGCGCATTCGGCCCTTCCACGTAAAGATCATCCGGATAGGTTGCTGCTGAAATAATCAGTTTCACCCGGTGGTCATAGCAAACATCGACCAACCAGGTAAAACGACGCGCTTCTGCGCCATGACGTACTTCTAGCACCGGAATGTCGGACACCAGAATGGTATGGTACTCACGCACCAGTTCCAGATAATCCGTCTGAGCACGACCATCACCACAGATCGAATGAAAGTCGAACCAGACCACGCCAGGTGCTAGTCGCACCGTTTTGATCTCTCGATTATTGATGAGAAGGCTTTCGCCCTGTTGACCCGGCATCGTGGCAGCAACCTCGAAATACTCAGCCATGGCACGCTCGGTCTCGGCATCGTGCGGCACGTGATACACCGGCATGACTTCGAGCTTGCGCAACCGGTAATCCTGACCGCCATCCAATGGCATGACATCCATTTTATTTTTGATCAGTGCAATGGTTGGCAGAAAGTTCTGCCGTTGCAAGCCATTGGGATACAGATTATCTGGCGGGTAATTACTGGTCATTACAAAGACCACGCCCTTTTCAAACAAAAGCTCGAGCAGACGGCCAAGAATCATGGCATCGGCAATATCGGAGACATGAAACTCATCGAAACATAGCAAGCGGGTTTCTTTGGCAATGCGCTCGGCGACCAAGACCAGCGGATCTGCTTTGCCGGCATACTGGCGCAACTCGGCATGAATCTGGTGCATGAAGGCATGAAAATGGATGCGTTTCTTGCGCTTATACGGCACAGCCGCAAAGAAGCAATCCATAATGAAACTCTTGCCCCGGCCAACGCCGCCCCAGAAGTAAACACCACGCGGCACGGTGGGTGCTGAAATCAAACGACGAATCTTATTGCCGCGGGCTGTTTTAAAGCTCACCAATGACTGATACAAACTCTCCAGGCGCTCAACGGCCTGCATTTGTGCGGGGTCCGCTTCGAACCCTTTGGCTTCAAGTGCGGTGGCGTAGGCACCTAACATGCCCGGCAAGTTTGGATTGAGTTCACTGAGGTTCATGCCCGATATTTTATCTTTTGCACTGCCTAGTTTCATAGCTTTTCATTTTGTGGATAATAAGCATGTGCGGGATGTATTGTTTGACCTACCCGCCCCAAAAGGAGACGCATCATGAAAATTGATATTGGCATCCCAGAAAAAGACCGAAAAGCCATTGCAACCGGATTGTCCCATTTTGCTGCGGATAATTTCACGCTTTACATGAAAACGCACTTTTTCCACTGGAACGTTACAGGCCCAATGTTCCAGACACTGCACCTGATGTTTGAAACCCAGTACAACGAGCTTTGGCTGGCGTCTGATGCCATTGCCGAGCGTATTCGTGCGCTGGGCTTCCCGGCCCCGGGTACCTATGATGAATTCGCCAAGCTCACGGTAATCAAAAGCACCAAGGGCGTGCCTAAAGCCGTAGATATGATTAAACAGCTGGTGGCTGGTCATGAAGCAACAGTCAAAACAGCACGTGCCCTCTTCCCGATTGTTGATGCGGCCAATGATGAGGCCACAGCTGATCTGCTGACCCAACGCATCCAGATTCATGAAAAGACGGCCTGGATGCTACGTAGTCTGCTGGAGCAATAATCTGACGCTAGAGCCTTATCGATTACTCAGCGCCCGTGGTTTGATCACGGGCGTTGTTCTTTGTCTGCTCGCAGCGGGTTGTGCACCTACGACACAACGTATACGGGTTGATGATCAGGCCACTCAGGCAGAGGCACGCAAGCAAAGACAGGTTGCGCTTCAGGCCTACATGGATGACCAACGTCGTTTGATGCGTGTCAGTTATCCGTTACTCACTAAGGGTTCTGATCTGTGCGGGGAAGACCTGCGTTACACCACCGGTTTAGCCCTAGCCAATAGCTCAACCTTACTTGGCGAAGACTTTCGAGAATCGGCACAAACCAGCTACCAACTAACCGATGATGTTAAAGCCGTCTATGTGATTCCCGGGTCCGCAGCCGACAAAGCCGGTATCCGCTCTGGCGATACGATTCGCTACATTGGCGATTGGTCATTGCCTGTCGGACAAAATGCCGTTAGGCAATCGCTCGAACAGTTACAGGTTCAAACACAAACCGGCAAAGCGGTTCGTCTGGATGTCGTGCGTAATGGCCGCGGCCAGAGCCTACTGATCACCCCCGACAAATCCTGTGCTTACCCCGTTGTATTGGGCGATGGTGATGAGGTGAATGCCTACGCCGATGGCAAGCAGGTGGTCATTCAGCGCGGCATGATGCGGTTTGCCACAAGCGATACAGAATTAGCCCTTGTGATCTCGCATGAAATCGCGCATAACAGCATGAGCCATGTCCGTTCCAAAATGACCAACTACGCATTAGGCACGGTTGTTGATCTGGCTGCTCAAATTCTATTGGGCATTCCGACTCAGGGGTTATTCGGCAAATTAGCGGGTAATGCCTACTCGCAGGATTTCGAATCCGAAGCAGACTATGTTGGCTTGTACATCATGGCTCAATCGGGGGGTGACATTGATAATGCCCCACAGTTCTGGCGGCGTATGGCAACGCTTTCACCCAATGCGATTAAAAGCAGCCACCTGGCCTCTCATCCGGCCACCCCGGAACGTTTTGTTGCGCTAGAGGAGACGGTTAAGGAAATCAAGGCTAAAAAGGCCGCGGGCAAACCCCTGGTACCGAATTTGAAGAACGCGCCTGAGGCTGAAACAGCGTCTTCCATCACACCTGAGAAAACCAAAGCATCTCCATGATCTTTCGGCATAATTTAGCCAAAAATCACTGAATTTTGCTTTACCGATTGCGTGTAGTTGGATATAGTTCGCGCCATGATTACCGCATTTGAGCTCAACCACGGCCGCTTGCAGCAGGTGACTGTCGAGTCACTGGAAGATCTGCAGCACTGCCATCCTGTCTGGGTAGACTTCGAGTCCCCGACTGAGGAGGAACGCGACTGGGCAAAAAGCATCTTCGAGATCGACTTGCCCGAAGAAGATGAGGTGGATGACATTGAAGCGTCTGCCCGTTTCTTCGAGGGTGAAAACGGCGAACTGCATATCCGTTCTGACTTCTTCCAGCATAGCGACGAAGACAGTGACACGATGCGCGTGGCTTTCATTCTCAAAGGCGGCTTATTGTTCAGCATTCGTCGTGATGAGCTCGCGCAATTCCGCCTGCTGCGTCTGCGTGCGCGCCGTCAGCCCTACTATGTGCGCGACGAAAAAGACGTACTCCTGCAATTGCTGGATATCGACGTTGAGTACTCCGCCGATATTATCGAAGGCATCTACGATCGACTCGATAAATTCAGCAAGCAGGTACTGGGCAGCGAAATGTCTGATGATGCCGCAGGTGTTGTGCTATCGGGCATTGCCGTTGAGGAAGATCTGAATGGTCGTATCCGTCGCAACCTGATGGATACCCGACGTGCTGTTTCTTTTCTGATGCGCATCAAGCTCCTTAACGAACAACAGAATGACGAGGGCCGTCAGATTCTGCGTGATATCGATTCACTGGATGGTCACACGGGCTTTGTGTTCGATAAACTGAACTTCCTGATGGATGCCACGGTTGGTTTTATTAACATTAACCAGAACCGCATCATCAAGATCTTCTCCGTGGCATCGGTGGCCATGCTGCCACCTACCTTGATCGCCAGTATTTACGGTATGAACTTCGAGTTCATGCCTGAACTTGGCTGGGAATATGGTTATCCGTTCTCGCTCTCATTGATGGCCGTTTCTGTTGCTATCCCTTTCTGGTATTTCCACAAGAAGGGCTGGCTCAAGAAGTAGCCTTTTTCAGCCTTGCCAAACAAAAATGGGAACCCGAAGGTTCCCATTTTTGTTGATGCCTAAGTGTCTTAGAAGTGCAGTGGGCGCTTATCACACGCCAATGCCGCTTCGTGAACAACTTCCGACAGCGTTGGGTGCGCATGACAAATGCGCGCCAGGTCTTCGCTAGCTGCACCGAATTCCATAGCAACGACAGCCTCACCAATCAGTTCCGAAGCATTCGGGCCGATGATGTGTACGCCGAGGATACGATCAGTTTTGGCATCAGCCAGCATTTTGACGAAACCTTGTGCATTACCGGCACCCAGCGCACGACCATTGGCCAGGAACGGGATCTTGCCAGCCTTGTAGGCAACGCCTTCTGCTTTGAGCTGTTGCTCGGTCTTACCCACCCAGGCGATTTCCGGATCGGTATAGATGACCCAAGGAATCAGATCAAAGTTGATGTGGCCAGCCTGGCCTGCCATGATTTCGGCAACTGCAACGCCTTCTTCCATAGCCTTGTGTGCCAGCATCGGACCACGCACCACGTCACCAATCGCCCAGACACCTGGCAGATTGGTTTTGCAGTGGCCGTCGACTTCAACCATGCCGCGCTCATTGAGCTTGAGGCCAACCTTGTCAGCACCCAGACCCTGCGTGTTGGGGATACGGCCAATCGATACCACCAGACGATCAGCTTCAAGCTTCTGAGCCTTGCCGTCTTTGTCGGTGTAAGCAATCGAAACGCCCTTCTTGCTTACCTTGATATCGCCGATCTTAACGCCGAAGTTAAAGGCCAGGCCTTGCTTGGTGAAGATCTTCTGGGCTTCTTTGGCAACGTCCTGATCAGCCGCTGCCAGGAAATCTGGCATGGCTTCGAGTACGGTGACTTCAGCACCCAGGCGACGCCAGACGCTACCCATTTCCAGGCCAATCACACCGGCACCGATAACGGCGAGCTTCTTAGGAACGGCACCCATTTCAAGCGCACCGATGTTATCGCAAACGATTTCATTACAAACCGGTACGTTGGGCAGATGGCGAGCAGTCGAGCCAGTCGCAATAATCACTTGCTTGGCTTCAACCGTTTCTTTACCGACCTGCACTTGCCAACCAGCGGCGCCCTGACCCACAAAACTACCATGGCCAGCCAGGAAAGTGACCTTGTTCTTTTTGAACAGGCCAGCGATACCCTGTGTCAGTTGCGTGACGATGTTGGCCTTACGGGCAATCATCTTGGCAACATCGATCTTCGGTGCACCAACGGTAATACCCTGATCAGCAAAGCTGTGACCGGCTTCTTCAAAAAGATGCGAGGTGTGCAGCAGCGCCTTCGATGGGATACAACCCACGTTCAGGCAAGTACCGCCCAGGCGCGGCTGACCTTTCGGGTCGGCATAAGGATTGGATTCGCAACACGCAACCTTGAAACCAAGTTGCGCGGCGCGAATGGCAGCCACGTAACCACCGGGGCCGCCACCAATCACGAGCACGTCAAATTGCTGAGACATCGTGATGTTCCTTTCTTAGACGCCGAGCAGGAGGCGTGATGGATCTTCCAGCGCTTCCTTCATGGTGACTAGGCCCAGAACGGCTTCGCGGCCGTCAATGATGCGGTGATCATACGACATGGCGAGGTAGTTGATCGGACGAACAACCACTTGGCCATTTTCAACCACAGCGCGATCCTTCGTAGCATGAATGCCAAGGATTGCTGATTGAGGTGGGTTGATGATCGGGGTCGACAGCATCGAACCGAAGATACCGCCGTTCGAGATCGAGAACGTACCGCCCGACAGTTCTTCCATGGTGATCTTGCCGTCTTTGGCCTTGACACCGAACTCGGCGATTTGCTTTTCAATCTCGGCAATGCTCAATTGATCAGCGTTACGGATGATTGGCACAACCAGACCACGCGGCGAGCCAACGGCGATACCGATGTCGATGAAGCCATGGTAAACGATGTCGTTACCGTCAACCGATGCATTGAGGATCGGGAATTTCTGCAGGGCTGCGCAAGCGGCCTTGACGAAGAAGCCCATGAAGCCCAGACGGACACCGTGTGTCTTCTCGAACTTCTCACCATATTGCTTACGCAGTGCCATGATCGGTGCCATGTTCACTTCATTGAACGTGGTGAGAATGGCGTTTTCGTTTTTCGATTGCAGCAGACGCTCGGCAATACGGGCGCGCAGACGCGACATTGGTACACGCTGTTCCGAACGATCGCCCAGTGCAACGGGTGCAGCTGCAGCGGCAGCCTTAGGCTGTGCAGCAACAGCATCTTCTTTCGATACACGACCACCACGGCCTGTACCAGCCACATCACCAGCTGCAATGCCCTTTTCTTCCAGGATCTTGCGTGCGGCCGGGCTAGCCGTGCCTGCAGGTGCGGCAGCGGCAGGCGCTGGAGCGGCAGCAGGTGCAGCAGCTGGGGCTGGGGCTGGTGTTGCTGCAGCAGCGGCAGGAGCCGGGGCCGATGCAGTCGCAGCCGTATCGATCTGGGCAATCACTTCACCCGAAACAACCGTATCACCATTGCCTTTGATCAGCTTGACGATGACACCGCCATCCGGCGCGGGCAATTCCAGCACAACCTTATCGGTTTCGATATCGATGAGATTCTCATCGCGGGAAACGGCTTCGCCCTCTTTCTTGTGCCAGGACACCAGGGTGGCCTCGGCGACCGATTCAGACAGTTGCGGGACTTTGACGTCGATAATTGCCATTGTTCTCTCCACGGACTCTTATGGTTTTTAATACTCGATCTTGCCCAATGCGGACTCGATCAAAGTTTTGTGTTGCTCATTGTGCTTGGCCAGATAGCCCACGGCTGGCGATGCAGCTGCCGGACGCGACACGAGGAGCAGGTTCTGTTTCGGACCCATCGAACGGGCCAGGTGCTGACGGGAAGCAAACCAGTACCAGAAACCCTGGTTACGTGGTTCTTCCTGGCACCAGACAACTTCGGTGGCCTTCGGGAACTTCGCTAGTTCTTTCTTGAACGACTCTTCCGGGAACGGATAGAGCTGCTCGATACGCACGATGGCGATATGATCGAGCTTCTGTTCGCGGCGGGCGTTCAACAGATCGTAGTACACCTTGCCCGAGCACAGAATAACGCGGGTTACCTTGGCTGGGTTCAGATCGTCGACTTCACCGATCACGCGCTGGAATTCACCCTTGGTGAGATCGTCCAGCGAGCAGCTGGCATCCTTGTTACGGAGCAGCGATTTCGGCGAGAAGATGACCAGCGGCTTACGCTGTTTACGAACCATCTGACGACGCAGCACGTGGTAGATCTGGCTGGCGTTCGATGGCACACACACTTCCATGTTCATCTCGGCACAAAGCTGGATGAAGCGTTCTGGACGCGCTGACGAGTGCTCAGGGCCCTGACCTTCGTAACCATGTGGCAGCAGCATGACCAGACCACAGCCACGGCCCCACTTGGTTTCACCGGAGGCAATGAATTGGTCAACAACGACCTGCGCGCCGTTTACGAAGTCACCAAATTGGGCTTCCCAGACAACCAATTGGTTGGGTTCTGCGGTGGCATAACCGTATTCAAAGGCCAGTACCGATTCTTCCGACAGCACGGATTCGTAACACTGGAAAGAACCCTGATCCGCTTGCAGATGCGCCAGCGGCTGATAGCTGCCGACATCCCAGCTCGTACGGTTCTGATCGTGCAGTGTGGCATGACGATGGAAGAAGGTACCACGACCCACGTCTTCACCCGAGATACGTACACCATAGCCTTCGGCCAGCAGGGTTGCGTAGGCCAGGTTCTCACCCATACCCCAGTCAACCGGCAGCTTGCCTTCAGCCATGGAGCGACGGTCGTCAATAATCTTCTTCACACGTGAATGTGGTGTGAAGCCTTCTGGCAGTTCGGCCAGCTTCAGACCGAGGCGCTTGAGCTCTTTGGCCGGCACTTTGGTGTTAGCTGTTTCGATGTACTGCTTGGTGGCATACGGACGCCAATCTTGCGCGTTCTTACGCTTGTAGTCCGAGATGACCGGGTTGTGTAGCAGTTCACCACGATCCAGATGCTCACGATAGCTCTTGATGATGCCATCCGGTGCATCCGCCGCTACAACACCCGCCGCAACCAGCTGGTCTGCATAGACTTTGCGGGTACCTGGATGCGCTTGGACTTTCTTGTACATGAGCGGTTGAGTGACCATCGGCTCATCCTGCTCATTGTGACCGAGCTTACGGAAACAGAAGATGTCGATAACGACGTCTTTCTTGAAGGTCTGACGGTATTCAACAGCCAAGCGGGTTACCAGAGCAACGGCTTCAGCATCGTCGCCATTGACGTGGAAGATTGGCGAATCGGACATCTTGAAGATGTCGGTACAGTAGAAGCCCGAGCGATAGTCACGCGGATCAGAGGTTGTGAAGCCGATCTGGTTGTTAACGACGATGTGAATCGTACCGCCGGTGCCGTAACCACGAGTCTGCGCAAAGTTGAGCATTTCCTGGTTACAACCCTGACCGATCACAGCAGCATCACCGTGGATCAGTACAGGAATGATTTCCTTCTTGCCTTCTTCACCAATACGGAATTGACGGGCAAACACCGAACCTTCAACCACTGGGTTAACGATTTCCAGGTGGGACGGATTGAAGGCCAGGGTCAAATGAACCGGGCCGCCGGGGGTGCCGACATCCGACGAGTAACCCATGTGGTACTTCACGTCGCCCGAACCCAGGTCAACCTTCTTCTTACCTTCGAACTCGGCAAACAAGACTGATGGTGGTTTGCCCAGGGTATTCACCAGCACGTTCAGACGGCCACGGTGGGCCATACCGATAACGATTTCCTTGGCACCCATACCGCCAGCAACACGGATCAGCTCATCCATCGACAGAATGAGTGCTTCGCCGCCTTCCAGCGAGAAACGCTTCTGACCGACATAACGGGTATGCAGATAACGTTCCAGGGTTTCAGCGGCCGTCAGGCGCTCCAGGAAACGCTTCTTTTCTTCAGCCGAATAAGCAGCCTGACCACGATTAGGTTCAAGGCGCGCCTTGAGCCATTGCTTTTCCTCGTACGAGGTCATGTACATGTATTCGACACCAATATGGTGACAATACGTTTGTTTCAGCGCTTCGATAATCTGGTTGAGTGGCGCGGTATTACCCGAACCCACTTTGAAGTCACCCGTATCAAAGCTACGTGACATGTCCGCATCAGTCAGACCATAGGTCTTTGGATCCAGATCGGCGACAGGAGGACGCATGTCACGATTGAGCGGATCGAGGTCAGCGCGTTGATGGCCACTGAATCGATAGGCATTAATCAGCTGCTCAACCGCCATGCTCTTCTGCACATCGCCACCCGAAGCAGAGGACGTCGGACGGAAGCCGCCGTTTTTACCGAGCGCCTCGAATGCTGCGATTACGGGTGCGTGTGCAACATCGCGTGCCACAGCACCTGGCTGACGTGCCAGATCCGAAAAATACTGATTCCAGGATTCTGGTACAGAGGCGGCATCTTCCAGCCAGGCTTCGTACAGTTCTTCCACGAACGGGGCATTGCCACCGAACAGGTAGGAGTTCCCGAATTTTTCCTTCATCATTTTTGTCACCGTTTTCGGTTGATCTTATAGTCTCTGGGAACCTGCGGTTCCCGTCCCCTGGTGTGTTGACTGCTCAACGACTGTATTCTTTGAAAGACCTTTGCTGCAGATGCACATGCCTCTCATTGTGGAAAAGGGCGGCAACGCCGCCCCTTCCGGATTTTCTGTCAGACGATCTGATTAACCACGCTTATCAAGCGAAGTCACGTCACGACGGGCTGCACCGATATACAGCTGACGTGGACGACCGATCTTGTATTCAGGATCGGTGATCATTTCTTCCCACTGCGTCATCCAGCCGACCGTGCGGGCCAGCGCGAAGATACAGGTGAACATGTCTGTTGGGATGCCCAGTGCTTTTTGGACGATACCCGAGTAGAAGTCGACGTTCGGGTAGAGCTTCTTCTCAACGAAGTAAGGATCTTCCAGAGCAATCTTTTCCAGTTCCATGGCTAGCTTGAACAGGCGGTCGTTTTCCAGACCCAGTTCAGTCAGCACATCGTAACAAACCTTGCGCATCAGCTTGGCACGTGGGTCAAAGTTCTTGTACACGCGGTGACCGAAGCCCATGAGCTTGAAGCTGTCGTTCTTGTCCTTGGCGCGAGCAATGTACTCAGGCACCTTGGAGACATCGCCGATTTCTTCCAGCATATTCAGGCAGGCTTCATTCGCACCACCGTGAGCGGGACCCCACAGACAGGCAATACCGGCTGCCATGGTAGCAAACGGGTTAGCACCCGACGAACCGGCCAGACGAACGGTCGAGGTCGACGCATTTTGCTCATGATCGGCGTGCAGCGTGAAGATGATGTCCAGCGCGCGAACCAGAACCGGGTTCGGTTTGTACTCTTCACATGGTGTACCGAACATCATTTGCATGAAGTTTGCGGTGTAATCGAGATCGTTACGTGGGTACATGAACGGCTGACCGATCGAGTACTTGTATGTCATGGCAACAATGGTTGGCATCTTGGCGATGATGCGATTGAACGCAATGCTGCGCACTTCAGGCTTCGAGTAATCTTCACCGTGGTGATAGAACGCTGACAGCGCACCGATCACACCAACCATAACGGCCATTGGGTGAGCATCGCGGCGGAAGCCGTTGAAGAAACGAGTAATCTGATCATGAACCATCGTGTGGTTCTTGATGTTTTCTTCGAAGTTAACCTTCTGCTGCTTATTTGGCAGTTCGCCATTCTTCAGCAGATAGGCCACTTCCAGGAAATTACACTGCTCGGCGAGTTGTTCGATTGGAAAACCGCGGTACAGCAATTCGCCCTTGTCACCATCAATGTAGGTGACTTTCGACTGGCAGCTCGCCGTCGACAGGAAACCGGAATCATAGGTAAACAGACCGGTCTTGCCACCCAGTGAACGGATGTCAATAACGTCATTACCATGCGTACCGACCATAATCGGAAAATCAACGGCTTCCTGACCTGTAATCTGAAGAGTGGCTTTACGTTCGCTCATTTGAATCGTCCCAAAAATATGAGGTGATAGACAGTGACACGGGATGGTCGATACAGCTTGTTATTCTCTTGCTCACAGCGTCAAACGCTTACAGCGTTAAACTAACTGTCGAGCCTTACTCAGTGCTTACGGATGGCCGCAATAACTTCGATTTCGGCAGGATCTTCTGCGTCAACCTTGCCACTGATCAGCGCCCAGAGGTCATGGTCTTCCATAGCCACCAGGTCCACAAAGGTTTTTACCTGTGCGTCCGTTAACTGATTAAAGCCATTATCAAGAAAGCGGCCAAGTACGATATCCAGCTCAAGCAGTGCGCGACGCGTACAGTGCCAACGCAACTTATTGAGTTCATGAACTTCCATACCTGGCCGTTTCTCTATGCGATGCCGAGCGCTTATACGGCGCGACGGACCATCATGTCTTTGATCTTGCCGATGGCCTTTGTCGGGTTCAGACCCTTCGGACAGACATCAACACAGTTCATGATGGTGTGGCAACGGAACAGGCGATATGGATCGTCCAGATTATCCAGACGCTCATTGGTGGCCTGATCGCGCGTATCGGCGATAAAGCGGTAAGCCGCCAGCAGACCAGCCGGGCCAACAAACTTATCCGGGTTCCACCAGAACGATGGGCAGGAAGTCGAGCAGCAGGCGCACAGAATGCACTCGTAAAGGCCATTCAGCTCTTCACGATCTTCTGGCGATTGCAGACGCTCGCGCTCTGGCGCCGGGTCGTTGTTGATCAGGTACGGCTTGATCGAGTGATACTGCTTGAAGAACTGGGTCATATCCACGATCAGATCGCGAACAACCGGCAGACCAGGCAGCGGACGCAGCACGATTGGCTGCTTCAGGCTGTCCACGTCGGTAAGACAGGCCAGACCATTCTTGCCGTTGATGTTCATGGCATCGGAGCCACACACACCTTCACGGCACGAACGACGGAAAGAGATCAGATCATCCTTGGCCTTCAGCTTGACCAGGGCGTCCAGCAACTTCTTGTCGCTAGGCTCCAGTTCAACCGAAATGTCCTGCATGTAGGGCGCATCGTCCTTATCCGGATCGTAGCGGTACACCTTGAAATGCACAGTACGCATAGTCATGTTTCTGTCCTCCGGATTAGTAAGTACGCGTCTTCAGCTCGACCGACGGTGCAGTCAGCGGCTTCAGCTGTACAGGCTTGTATTCGATATGGTTGTCGCTGCCGAACCACAGGGTGTGCTTCAACCAGTTGGCATCGTCACGACCATTCGGATTAGCCGGAGTGTCCGGGGCATCATCACGAACGTGGGCGCCGCGTGATTCCTTGCGGTTTTCTGCAGAAATCATGGTGGCCTTGGCAACTTCGATCAGGTTTTCCAGCTCAAGCGCTTCGACACGTGCGGTGTTAAATACCATCGACTTGTCTTTGATACCCACCTTCTTGACGCGCTCGGCAACTTCCAGAATGTCCTTGACGCCCTTCTTCATGTCGTCGCCAAAGCGGAACACGCCGGCGTTTGCCTGCATCACGCGCTGCATAGCGGCACGAACTTCGAACATGCTTTCGCCGTTTTCCTGGGTATCGATACGCTTGATACGAGCCAACGACGCAGCTGCGGCGTTATCAGGCAGAGGACGCAGCGGCAGTTTGTTGGCTTTAATCGCCTCAACCACTGATTCACCGGCCGACTTACCGAAGACCAACAGATCCAGCAGTGAGTTGGTGCCCAGACGATTCGCACCGTGTACCGAGGCACAGGCACACTCGCCTGCTGCGTAGAAACCGGTAACCGGAACGCTCGCCTCACCATTTTGCGGCACAACCACTTCACCATGGTAATTGGTTGGGATACCACCCATCTGGTAATGACAGGTCGGCACAACCGGAATCGGCGTCTGGATCGGATCAACACCGGCAAACTCGATTGCGATTTCGCGGATACCCGGCAGACGCTTCATGATGGTTTCAGGTGGCAGATGGGTAATATCGAGCAGGACGTAGTCCTTGTTCGTACCACAGCCGCGACCTTCTTTGATTTCGGTGGCCATCGCACGCGATACCACGTCACGCGACGCCAGATCCTTCAGGTTAGGCGCATAACGTTCCATGAAACGCTCACCATCGGCGTTACGGAGGATACCGCCCTCACCACGCACACCTTCGGTAATCAGCACACCCGCACCCGCCACGCCGGTTGGGTGGAATTGCCAGAACTCCATGTCTTCCAGCGGGATACCGGCACGAACGGCCATACCCAGGCCATCACCGGTATTGATGAAGGCATTGGTCGACGAAGCATAGATACGACCCGCACCGCCGGTCGCAAAGATCACTGCCTTGGCGTGGAAAATCGAAACTTCGCCGGTTTCCATGTCCAGAGCGGTAACACCAATCACAGCACCCGATTCATCACGGATCAGATCAAGCGCCATCCACTCTACAAAGAACTGGGTGTTGGCGCGAACGTTACGCTGGTACATCGCGTGCAGCATGGCGTGACCGGTACGGTCAGCAGCAGCACAAGAACGGTTTACCGGCTTTTCACCAAAATTCTGCGAGTGGCCGCCAAATGGACGCTGGTAGATCTTACCGTTGTCCAGACGGTCAAACGGCATACCGTAGTGCTCGAGCTCGACGACACACTCGGTGGCCTTACGCACCATGAATTCGATGGCGTCCTGGTCACCCAGCCAGTCAGAACCTTTGACGGTATCGTACATGTGCCACATCCAGTGGTCTTCATTGACGTTACCCAGGGGTGCAGCAACACCACCTTGCGCCGCAACGGTGTGCGAGCGGGTTGGGAATACTTTGGTCAGAACGGCAGTCTTCAGTCCAGCTTCAGCCACCTGAAGGGCAGCGCGCAGGCCAGAACCACCAGCACCAACGATTACAACGTCATATTTATGAACGGGGATGCTCATCTTTACAGGCTCCACAGAATCTTGCCAGCCCAAGCGGCGTAGCCGATCAGAACAGCGATAGTCAGGACATGCAGCGACAGGCGAACACCGGTCGGCTTAATGTAGTCCATCCACAGGTCACGGATACCAATCCATGCATGATAGAAAAGACTCATGAAGAACAGGAATGTGACAAACTTCATGAAGCCATTGGCAAACACGCTGCGCCAGGCATCGGCGGTATGCGGTTGAACCACCAGCATGGCCACCAGGAAAATCACGGTATAAATAGCCATCAGCACGGCAGTTGCGCGCTGGGCGATCCAGGTAGTGAGGCCGTAGTGAGCCCCGACAACGTTACGTTTCATTACCACAGCAGACACCCTCCAAGAATAACGGTCAGCGTCAGGCTGACAATCAGCACCAGGCCGGCTGACTTACGGGCGGATGGCAGATCAATGCCGATATGCCAGTCCAGCAGCAGAAAGCGGATGCCTGCACAGAAGTGATGTAGATAGGCCCAGAGCAATCCCAGCAAGACGAGCTTACCAATCGGATTAGCGACAACCGCCTGAAAGAGCTCGAAAGCACCATCAGTGAGGCTCCACTGAAACAGTGCCAGAATGAGGGGTAGGCACAAAAACAGACCAACGCCACTGACGCGATGCAAAATCGAAACTTTGCCTGGCAAGGGTAAACGGATCGTTTTGAGATCCAGATTTTTGGGGCGCTGCTTCTTCTTGATGGCTAACTCTGTCATGTATTTTCCTTTTATCAAGACTGCCTGGAATCTTAAATTGTAGCTGAATCCAATGTTAAATTGTAGCTGAACCTACGGTCGATGAAATCCCCCAGACAAGGGTTTCTTAAGCTTTTTTTAATCTCTGTTGAACCTGCATCGCCCTGGTGCACCGCACCAAAATCATTTACTCTAACCAACAGTTATCCCAACTCATTGAAATAGTGATGATTTACCGTGGAATACAAACCGCGACGCCATTCTGCGGCACGATCACCATAGGTAAATGCGGTGCGTTCCACACTCAACAATGGTGTGCCCTCTTCCAAATCCAGAAGGTGCGCGGCAGCCGCATCAGCTGCTACCGCACGGATTTTTTCTTCGGCACGCACCATACGCACACCAAAGATGGATTCGAAGAGGGTGTAAAGCGATCGATCCGACGTACGCAGTTGATCCAGCGTCAGATTCGGGAACAGATCTGCTGGCAAATAAATTTCGTCAACAACCATGGGTTTGCCATCGAGCCTCAAAATACGGCGCAGTTGAATGACGGGATCCCCATAGGGAATTGACAAGGCTTTGGCGACTTCCTGCCCTGCCCTTAGGGTCTGACATTCCAGCGGCTCACTACGCGACCGCGGCACCCCACCTTCATCGGGCACCAACCGTAAAAAACGGAAAAAAGCTCGCGGATCGGCATGGGTCGCCACAAAGGTACCCTTACCCTGACGCCGCACCAGCAGGTTCTCAGCGGCTAATTCGTCAATCGCACGACGCACAGTGCCCTGACTCACTTCAAAACGGGCAGCCAGATCCATCTCACTGGGGATCATTTCGCCAGGCTGCCACTCCTTATCAGCCAGTGCCTGAACAATCAGGTCCTGGATCTGACGGTAGAGTGGCCGAAAAGCGGGTACGTTTGATGGTGCGGATACATAAGAAGACATAAGCGTATTTCAGCACAGTTTTGGTTGCTTTGCGCATTGACAGCGATCCACTGCACCACTACCATCGAAAGGTTTCATCCAAACTTCAAAATTTCGAGGAGTCCACTCATGTCTAAAGCGCCTATGCGCGTCGCCGTCACCGGCGCCGCTGGTCAGATCGGTTATAGCCTGCTGTTCCGTATTGCTTCTGGCGAAATGCTCGGCAAAGATCAGCCCGTCATTCTTCAACTGCTCGACCTGCCACAAGCCCAGAAGGCTGTTCAAGGCGTGATGATGGAGTTGGACGACTGCGCCTTCCCACTGCTGGCTGGCATGGTTGCTACTGACGATCCAAACGTTGCGTTCAAAGATGCAGACGTTTGCCTGCTGGTGGGCGCCCGTCCACGTGGCCCAGGCATGGAACGTGCTGACCTGCTGCAGGCTAACGGCGCCATCTTCACCGTTCAGGGCGAAGCGATTGCCAAGAACGCCAAGGAAGACGTCAAGGTTCTGGTTGTTGGCAACCCATGCAACACCAATGCACTGATCGCTGGTGCCGCTGCCCGTAAGGTTGGCCGTACGAACCCGAACAACTACCACGGCATGCTGCGTCTGGATCACAACCGTGCCCTGACTCAACTGGCTCAAAAGAGTGGTCGTCCTGTTTCTTCGCTGAAGAAGCTGGTGGTGTGGGGTAACCACTCGCCATCAATGTACGCTGACTACCGTTTCTGTACCTCGAATGGTGACAGCGTTAAAGACCTGATCAACGATGCCGCCTGGAATAACGATGTGTTCCTGCCAACCGTTGGCAAACGTGGCGCAGCCATTATTGACGCGCGCGGTCTGTCGTCGGCAGCTTCTGCTGCCAACGCTGCCATCGATCACATCCGTGACTGGCACCTGGGTTCGGACGAATGGGTCACCATGGGTATTCCTGCACCAGCCGATAACGGCTATGGCATTCCTGAAGGTATCGTCTTCGGCTTCCCTTGCGAGTGCAAGGGTGGCAAGTTCACCCTGATCAAGGGTCTGGAAGTGGACGAGTACTCGAAAGGCAAAATCGCTCTGACTCTGAAGGAACTGACTGACGAGAAGGAAGCTGTTGCTTCGATGCTGTAATCAGTTTTTCTGATTGCAACTGTAGAAAGGGTCACGCTTGCGTGGCCCTTTTGCTTTATCCTTTGGTATTGATGAATTTTTTGTCTTTATCTGATTTAACGAGTCACTGAACATGAGCAAAACCCCTGCCAACGCTACTCTGACACCCGATGACGTTTTGTTTCCGGGTGAGAAGCCTTTTCCGATCCTACCGGCAGTAGACCACTACTGCGGCTCGGAAAAGTTGATGAAAAAGGCCATGGCAATCCAGGCAGAAATTGCTGCGGAATACGGCCCGTTGGCCATGGACATCACCTGCGATTGCGAAGATGGTGCTGCCGCCGGTAACGAAAAGGCGCACGCAGAGCTTTGCGTCGCCATGATTAACTCAAGCGACAATCAGCATGGTCGCGTCGGCGCCCGCATTCATGATGTAACGCATGAGCACTGGCAGGACGATCTTGAAATCCTGGTCCGCGGCGCTGGCAACCGACTACCTTTCATTACCCTGCCCAAACCACGCGGCATTGACGATGTACGCGCTTTTCTCAAAGCACTACGCGCTACCGAACAACGACACGGCATCAAGAATCCGATTCCCGCACACGTCCTGATCGAAACACATGGCGCCTTGCATGAGGTCTGGGATATCGCCGCGCTTGATGGTATTGAATCTCTGGACTTTGGACTGATGGACTTTGTGTCAGGCCACTTCGGGGCCATACCGGGTAGCGCCATGAAGAGCCCCGGGCAATTTGATCACCCGCTTGTGCGTCGTGCCAAACTGGAAATTTCCAGCGCTGCACTGGGCCACGGCAAGGTGCCATCGCACAATGTCACCACCGAGCTTTCAGACCTGGAATACATCCGACGGGATGCAGAACGTGCCCGTCAGGAATTCGGTTATTTGCGCATGTGGAGTATTCACCCCGTGCAAATCCGTCCGATTATCGAGGCAATGAGCCCCGACTTCTCTGAAGTTCAGGATGCCGCCGAAATCGTAACCGCAGCGGCCGATGCCGATTGGGGGCCCATTCGACACAACGGCAAATTACAGGATCGTGCGGCCTACCGCTATTACTGGACATTGCTCAAACGCGCCCGCAGCACCGGGGTTCCCTTACCTGACGGCATTGCCGAACGTTTCTTTACTGTTTAATCACCATGACGCAAGACACTGATATCGCGCTAATCGAGTTCAAAGGGACGACGCTTCCTGTTTTAGCCATTACATTACGCAGCCTGGAACCCAAAGAACTGGCGAGTGCAGGCAGCACGCTATTTGGTGAAGGCGCCTTCTTTGACGACGATCTGGCCGTGCTGGATCTAAGCCAGATCATTACCTGGCCGGAACACGTTGAATGGCCTCTGATCATTCAACTGCTCACCAGCCATGGTCTCAAAGTATTGGGTATTACCCGTGCCAATGGCAGCCTTACGGAATCTGCCGCTGCCGCAGGTCTGCCCTCTCTGGCACTGAGCGCCGGACGATCAGCAAAGCCAGCGGCTGCACCAAAAAAACCCGTCGTCGCTGATCCAGCGCTCGACAAAATCCCCGCCAGCTTGCGTAAAGCTGCGCCACCAATTACTGAATCTGCGGTTACAGAACCGGCCAAAGCAGATCCAGACGAATCCTTACTGGACACCCCTGGCCCACTGGTGATCGACCGCCCATTGCGCTCTGGACAGCAGGTGTATGCGCGTGGTGGCGACCTGGTCATTCTGGCGGCCGTAAACCCTGGTGCCGAAGTCATTGCCGATGGAAATATTCACGTTTATGCACCGCTACGCGGACGTGCTCTTGCAGGTGCCCGCGGCAACGCACAGGCGCGCATTTTGACGACCGTGTTTGCTGCCGAACTCGTATCGATTGCCGGGATTTACCGCAC
>JACCDV010148671.1_pt1 | contig 22776 bp, 14 predicted proteins | sample 7446131 | NCBI WGS metagenome assembly JACCDV01 (sample SAMN15323448, study PRJNA562643) | freshwater metagenome | isolation source: river surface water | place: USA:Blue River Watershed | collected 2017-08-17
AGCAGCCGCCGCGAGGCACTGGCCGCCGAGCATGGCCGACGCGTGCCCATGTTCCTGAAAATCGCCCCCGATCTGGACGAAACCCAGGTGGGCGTGATCGCCGCCACGCTGCGCAAACACGGCATGGACGGCGTGATCGCCACCAACACCACGCTGGCCCGAGATGCCGTCAGCGGCCTGTTGCACGCCGAGGAAGCCGGCGGCCTCTCGGGTGCCCCGGTGCGCGAGGCCAGCAACCGCATCATCCGTCTGCTGCGCCAGGCTCTGGGTCCGCACTTCCCGATCATTGGTGTGGGCGGCATCCTCGGCGGCCACGATGCGATCGAGAAGATCCGGGCAGGCGCCGATGTGGTCCAGCTCTACAGTGGCCTGATCTACAAGGGCCCGGCGCTGGTCACCGAAGTGGCCAGCGCGCTGCAGCAGATGCGCGAGCGCTGAAAGCATCCCCGTGACGGGGCTGACCGGTGTCGGGGCGACGATTTCTGCGTACCCCGCAGCATGAGGAGCTCCGAGACCGATCAGCCCCGTCCTCCTTCAGTCCTTGAAGTAGACCAACTGGTGCGTGCTCGCGAGCAACTGGCCTTCGGGGCTCCAGAGCTCGCCGGTCTGGTCGAAGTAGCCGTGGCGGTAGTTGAGCGCCCTGGCCACACCCAGCACATGGCGCGTGCCCACCTGCGCCAGCAAGGCGCTGTCGGCGTGGAAATAGGTGGTCAATGAAACCGTACCGATCATGGAGCGGCGGCGGCGGCGGATGAAGATGCGCGGGAAAAAGCTGTCGCTGATGGCGACCAATGACGCAAAGTCCATCGCCCGCTCGGGTTCATCGCGCACCCAGAGAGTCGAGCGCGAATGGGCTTGCTCCTGTTCGTCAAACGCGGCGGGAAAAGCGCCTTCGACAAAGCGCATGTCGTAACGCTCAGGCCAGGTGGGCATGCCCTTGACGGGCATCCGGGGCACGAACTCGGGTGCGGGCACATGGCTGGGCATCACCGCTTCCACATGCGACCAGGTCTCGCGCCGCACAGCAAACACGGCTGTGGCAGTGGACACCACACCTTCGGCCTGATGGGCTTCGATGATCCAGTGCTGGGTCGATCGGTTGGTGCGCACGGGACGCGCCACAAAACGGATCTCGCCATCGGCCACCGGGGCCGCAAAATTGACCGTCAGGGCCACAGGTTCGCCCAGACGCTCGGGGTGCTGCATGGCTGACTTCAGCAACTGCGCTGAAGTGGTGCCGCCAAAGGGCCCGACCATGTTGGCGTAGGCCGGATGGGTCGCGCCGGTGAATTCATGGGGCGTATCTGCAAGTGCTGATGCGCGCAGGTCAATGGCTTCGTCAAAAGGATGCATGCAGGTCATGATAGGTGCGACCTGACGCCCAACGCTGTCTCTCTAGCGATAAACAGCGAAGAAATGCGCACCATGAATTCCCTGGGGACGTTCAAGTGTCTTGGTTGAGTGCCCTCGCACGCCAGCGGATTCGGCGGCAATAGGCGACAAAGCGGCTCGCTCGGCGCTGCAGCCACCTGCCCCCCAATGGCCCAGCACCTCGCCACCTGCCAACCCTGGATGGCAAGTGGTGTATCAACAACAAAAGCACTGTGTAGAGCATCAATTTGCCGATGAACACCGTCGCGCCGATCGACTCGGGTGGCACCCCACTCAAGGCGATCAGCGCGATGGCAGAACGCGGAGAATCTGGAAACACCGAGAAAAACACCATGCTGACCGGCCCCGAGTCTCGTAGCATGGCCAATGCCTTCGGCCCTTGTGACCCCATCAGCTTTTGGCTCAAGGATTCGGCAGACTCGGTCAGCGTCCCCATGCCCAAGGCCAACAAAAAAGCACTCAAAGCAGAAGCCAATGCAAAGACCACCACAATGACTTTGCCCTTTTGCGGCTGAAGAACACACAAGGCCAGCACAAACATTTCTGCGGGCAACATGGGCAAAAACCCATCCAAAACAGAAAAAACCGCCAGCAAAAAAATGGTTTTTGGCTCTGAACCGTGGCGCAAAAGCGCGTTTTCTACCCGTTGAACCAAGCGCTGAAAGATGGAAGGCGAAGCGTGCATGGAGGGCCAACGGTCGGTCATGATGGCCTCAAGCCAAGCGAGCGCAGACCTCTTCAGCCATCGCCAGCGAGCTGGTCAAGCCCGGCGACTCGATCCCCAGCAGGTTCACCAGACCCGGCACGCCATGCTCTGCCGGGCCTTGGATCATGAAGTCAGCTGCAGCTTCATGCGGCGCGTTGATCTTGGGGCGCATGCCCGCATAACCCGCCTGCAAAGCGCCATCGGCCAGAGCCGGCCAATATTTGCGCACCTCGGCATAAAAAGCATCGCCCCGGCGCGGATCAACTTGCAAGTCTGTGGGGTCCTCGACCCATTGGACGTCCGGGCCGAACTTGGCCTGACCGCCCAGATCGAGCGTGAGGTGCACGCCCAAACCGGCTTTTTCGGGCACGGGGTAAATCAGGCGTGAAAAAGGCGCCTTGCCCGCCAGCGTGAAATAGTTGCCCTTGGCGTAATGCGCTGACGGCAACAGACTTTTATCCAGCCCGTCCATGCGCTCGGCCAGCGCCACGGCGCTCAACCCTGCTGCGTTGACCAGCACTTGGCACGCCAGCTCGGTGCCGTCTTGTGTGCACAACCGAATCGGGTGACTGGCCGTGCCCCGCCGCAGGCCAATATGCTGCACAGGCGAGACCAGCGCCAGCAAACCGCCAGCGTTTTCCATGTCGCCCTGCAAGGCGAGCATGTAGCTGTGACTGTCAATCACCCCGGTGCTGGGCGAGAACAGCGCCGCTTCGCAAGTCAGCGCAGGCTCCAGCGCCTGGGCCTGCGCAGCTGTGAGTTTTTGCAAATCGTGTACGCCGTTGGCCTCCGCTTTGGCCATGATGCCGTCCAGCGCCTGAACTTGTTCGAGGCTGGTGGCCACGATCAGCTTGCCCAGCTGCCGATGTGCCACGCCGCGCTCTGCGCAATAGGCGTAAAGCATTTTTTTGCCTTGCACACACAACCGCGCCTTGAGCGAACCCGCCGGGTAATAAATACCTGCATGGATGACCTCGCTGTTGCGCGAACTGGTGCCCGTGCCGATGGCGTTTTCTGATTCGAGCACCAGCACCTCGCGGCCAGACAGCGCCAGCGCCCGCCCCACGGCCAAGCCGACCACACCGGCCCCGATCACCACAGCTTCTACTTGTTCCATGGGCTGAATTGTGGCTCAGGCTGGGTCCCGGGGTCGTGACACCGCAAGACAGATACGGGCACCGCACGCAGGCAGACTGGTCCTCATTCAACGAGGAGATCGCCTCCTGCCGTTTGTCTAGCCGCACCCTTCACGCCATCGACGTCGAAGCCTTGGTGCGCCTGATGGTCTTCAACCGACTTTGCGACCCTTCATCCAAACTGGGCGTACTGCGCTGGCTGGAAACTGTCAGCATGCCCGCCTACCCCCCGAGACCATCAAGCAACAGCATCTGTTGTGTGCAATGGGCGCACTCGTGGCTCAGCCAGCTGGGGGAACAAAGTCAACCCCGGCTTGCTGCGCCCCTTGGCAGATCTGTATTGACCCTGTGAAAAACTGCTCAGGTGTTATGTTCGAAGCAAATACGCATGAGCACACGAATGGAAGACGACATCCAACGCTGGACAGCCTAGCGCAGTGCGGCGCTGGTCATGGAAATCATTCAAGGCAAGACTGCCGTGGCCGAGGCCAGTCGGTCTTTTGTTCTGCCGCCCTCGTAGCTCGAGGAATGGGTGGACGAAGCCAAGAAGGGCATGGAGAATGCCCTCCAAGCTCCTGGGCATCGAGGAACATTATGAGCGCCAGCTGGCTGATCTGCAGGCGGCGTACGGCGAAGCGATGCTGGAGTTGCGCGCAAGAACGCAAGAAAAAAGCTGGCCTCCCTGCTGGGCAACGAGGACGGGAAATGCTCCTGGGCCTTCAGCAGGGATTGAAAGAAGAAGGCGTGGAGGTCAGTTTGGTCAGGCTGTGCGAATGGTTTGGCATTGCCCGGCGCACGGTCTACTGCCAGGCCACGAAGTAGCAGCCCAAGCTGCAGGAGCAGTTTGTCAAACCCATCAAGGCCTTGATGGATGAGAACCCGTCGTTTGGACACCGGACGGTGACGCATTTGCTGGACTTCAACAAAAAACACGGTGCAACGGGTCTTCCAACTCATGGGCTGGCAGGTACGCAATCGCCCGGCGGGCTTCAGGCCCCGCATCCAGGCGCTGCCGTCTGTGGCCCAGGTTCCTGACGAGCGCTGGGCGATGGACTTGTGTCGGATCAGGGCTGGTCAGGATGGCTGGTCACATCTGGCGCTGGAGCAGGAGTTCAACACGCCCTGCAGCCCGGAGCCAATGGGATGGTCTAGCGGGTGATCCAGAAACTCAAGGATCAGTGCGTGAACCGCCACCGCTCTGAGCATCTGCAACACGCCAGCCGGGTCATTGGTGACTGGATTGGCCTCTACAACCATCAGCGACCACACCAGGCGCTTGGCATGAAAACACCTGCTGAGGCTTACGCCTTAGCAGCTTGATCTGCGCACTTTCCGCTGGGGCAATGCAGTCGTTGAAGGGAGATTATATGAATACTTTAACACTATTTAATTTATGTAAAAAAGGGTGACAATCCACCTATCTTTTTGCGCTTACTTTTAATAATTATTCACATTTAATCAGAGACCAAGCACCTAAACTTTGTAAATCTCTGATGACCGCGCAAAAAGTGCTTAAGTGTCGAATCCAGGATCATTGCATTGACTCACAGCGTTATCCGTTGTGCCTACCCAAAGAGGTCATGAGACAACTGGTAGTGAATTTGTGCGTCACCACAGCAGTCCAACTCGGTGTCTTGTCATGATGATTGCCTTGCGCAAAAACGCACGCACCACTCCTGCCACCCGTGCTGAGGTTGCGGCCAGCTCGGGGACTGCTGCCACTCTGGCGCTGCGCTACGGCGAGAAGGAAGGCGCCGTTTACAAGTGGAAAGTTCGAGACAGCTGCCATGACGCTTCGCACACAGCACACAGGCTTCAAACTACGCACACATCGGCACAAGAGCTCATCGTGGTCGAACGCTTAAACAAGCGCAGCCGATGTGCCCAAAACCCATCGATTCACCAGTGGTGTGGATTTGCAGTCAAGGCTCATGCGTCATGTGGCTTTGTACAACCATCAATTACCCCAGTCGGTGCTCAAGAACAAAACACCGATGTGGGCCATGAAAGACTGGATCGCTTCGCTAACGCCTCTGTTGGTAAAGCGCCCTTGTGACCATCCGGGATGCGAAGTATAGGGAAAAATGCTTTTTGAAAGAATTTATCCTTTTGAAACAACCAATAATGGAAGTTCTTATATGACCATAGAGCCAAAAAAATTCATGACCACAAATGAAGTTGCCAACCAGCTTGGATTATCAGTTGGCACCGTTCAAAAAATGGTTGAAAAAGGCATACTTGACGCCCTTATAACTGAAGGAGGGCATCGGCGAATATACACAGAATCTTTCAAGAAATATTGCACCATGAAAGGCATAACAACGCAACAGGAAAACACAAATAAATGCTTGTGCGTTGTCGGAGAAAATTTCTACAATCAAAAAGGGAATATCATGATTGGGCAAGGAATTTCCATTCGTTTCATTTCGGATATCTTTCAAATTGTACGAATTAAAGAACGATTGGACAGCATTTTCTGGGATGCCGAGCATTATGATGACGATCACGGTTACCACAAGTTCATAAACATACTGGCCTTGGACCACGAAATATTGGTCTACAACGCACAGGTCCTGAACTCTGAGACCATTGCTGCGTTCAGCCCGAAAATTCGCATGCTTTACCACCCAATCAGTACACCTGTGATCGACGCCTATCTCTACGGAAGAATGCATTGACCGCAAAGTGTCAAATAAAATCTTGATCCGTGCCTTGTCTACATTTGGCAAATTCAAGTACGAGGTGCAACACGGTCTAATGTGTGGTGAAACACCTTTTGGGGTGTCTTGAATACCACCCGGTTTCTGGGCCGGTCATTAGATCTGTTTTCCATCATGGTCACCGACTCATCGCTGACGGTTTCCAAACGGCGCCACTTGGGAATGGACTGTCGTAGAAAACCATTGAAGTGCTCGCTGCTGCAACGCGACCAACTGCAATAAGGATCAGCAAAGTAGGACGGGTTGCCAAGGGTCTGATCGATGGCCTGATGATCGGAAAACTCCTTGCCGCTGTCCACTGTTAACGTCTTCACCCGTAAGCTCAAGGGCTTGGGCTTGGCCTCAATGGCCCTGCTCGCCAAATCAGCCGACTTGTTGAACACCTAGGCCAGCACAGCAAAGCCGCTTTTGTGCTCGACCAACGTCAAGTTGGCTTGTTTGTGTGCCGCCCCCATAGCGGTGTCTCCTACCCAGCAATCGGGCGGTATCGCTGATGGATTGTCTGGCTTTCAAGAGGCTGTAATTTGGTATCTTCCTTCTTGACTGAGGTACTTGTACATTGGGCAGCTTCGAGTTGGCGGTTAAAGCGGCCATGATGCCAACGGATCCGCAGCCACCCATACCGGGTTCATCTTTGTTGCAATTCGTACTTGAATATGCCCGTCTTAAAGCGCATCAAATCATCATTTGAACCCGAATGAAAACCTTAACTAATGTTTATTAATGATGATTTGAGGCAGCTTGCAAAGGAAGGTCATTACCGAATCAAACTTCGCGAATGCCACTATTTTAAGTTTGTCCCCTTCAAAGCGCCAAAGGCAATTCAATGTAAAAACATGCGCCAGAAGTGTTGGTTTTTTTCAAAAAGCCTGCGCGACCACCATGCCGTTCGGCAACCACATGAACCATGCGCAAACCCAGCCCAATGGCTGTAGCGTGCGCCCCCAGCGAATGGTTCGAAGTTACAAAAGGCTTGAATAACTGTGTTTCAAGTTCAGGACTCAGCCCAGGGCCTTGATCCTGAATTTCGAGACGACATCCGCTTTCAAGGCGCACAACCGACAAAGTGACCTGCCCTCCCCGCGGACTGAATTTGATGGCGTTGTTCAGCAAATTCACAATGGCCCGGCGCAAGAGCAAAAAATCGCCCCGGACCATACAAGAATGGGCATCACCCACAAGGTTGAAAATGTCGACTTCAGCCAAATGCGCTTGGGGCCATACCTCATCGATGCTGACCTCCAACAACTCACCCATGGCCATTTCTTCGACATTGAACACCACAGCTTTGACCTGAGACAACTGCACAAAACTGTTGCTGACATCCAGGCTGCTCATCACATACTGTTCAATTTTGTCGAGCTGCTCTTGGGGCAAATCCCCTCCACCGTCAAGACGGTGCGAATCAATGAGTGCAATGATCGAGGTCTGCGGTGATCGCATATCGTGAGACACAAATTGCATCGCCTCATCGCGCGCCAATTCCGCCTGGCGAAGCGCGCTCACGTCATTCAAGCCGATGATCCACCCCTTAGACAGCGATGGGTCTAAAACAATGGGTGTGGCCCGAACTGTCCAATACCTATTCTGGTTGTCACGCATTTCACTGGACAAAGACGCCGTCGCACCCGTCAGCAGCGACCCCAACTCGGGCTGCAACGCGTCAACGGGCATCAAGTCATGCAAAAGCGCATGGATCTTTTGACCGTCAAGGCGCGCTTGACCTGCGCCAAATGCCTCAACCGCTTGCGCATTCGCCAACTTGACCGTGCCATCCTGATCCACGACCACAACAGGATCAGGCAAACCATCCAGCGTGCTCTCTACAAAGGCGTACATCAGGCCCAGTTTTTTTGTGGCACTGGCCATGGCCGACATGCCCTGCTCCAGCGCATCGCCCTGCAACCAAGTCCAGCGGTCTGACAGCGGAGCGTTTGAAAATCTGGAAGGTATCAATTGAATCTTCCGCACCTCGCGAAACAGATAAGAAGCCACTGAACGCAAGCGCAGAGCAGACCATCCCAAATAGCAAAACCAGACAAGGCCTACAGCAGCAAAAGGAGAAAACAAGATTCCCCATGACTGAGCAGCCCCCCACCCCGCCGCAAGCGCAGTCACGGTCAGCGTCAAAACCGACCACAAAGGGATGCCCCCCAAACCCCCAAAAACCCCCACCAGACATGCCACCCAAAGCGCACTGACGCTGGCATTGAGCCAGGCATTGGCCGGCTCCAAACGACGACCTTGAAGTTCTGCATCCAGCAAATGGGCAATGACCTCGACACCGGGCATTTGCGTGGCCAAACCCGTTGCTGGCGTCACATGCACATCCCCCATGCCCGCAGCCACAACCCCAACCAGCACCCATTTGTCTTTGAGTGCATTCGCAGGCAATCGGTCCTGCAACACATCCACATACGAATAGCGCTGGAACATGCCTGTCTCGCCTGCGTACGGAAGTCTCAAAGCTTTATCGGGATCGATGCTGCCAGTTGAAGAACCGGCCATTTCCAAAGCCAGATGCGGCCAGACCCGCGTCCCATCCGAAATGAAGGGGGGCACACTGCGCACCATGCCGTCTGGGTCAATCGTGACATGCACATGCGCCAGCGCGCTGGCTTTTTCGGCCAAAACGGATGTTGGCAAGACCACCGTATCCAAGCCGTCTTTGTTCTGACCCCAAAACACAGGCAACAGCAGCCGATCGGCCTGCCCGATGGCATTGGCCAGCAAGCCGTCCTCAATCGGATCATCTGGCTCTGTCAACAGCAGATCAACACCGATCGCTTTGGGGCTTTGCTGCACAAGGCGCTGTACCAATGCCGCATGCACAGCGCGGCTCCAGGGCCAACGCCCAATTTGCGCCAAACTCTTGTCATCGATCGCGACAATCACAATCCTGTCGCTGGCGGGTCGATTCTGGCTGCTTGCAAAAAAGTCCTGCAACCATCGATCTCCCGCCCCGTAGGGCGAATGCCACCCCAAAAAGAACGCAGCCCCTACCAGCGCCAGAGCCAGTCCCAAACGGTGCAAGCCCACTAGCCGGGTCATCGCGTGGTGTTCACCATGACCACCTGCGGCACGGAAAACTCGCTCTCGGTTTGGTCTGGCATCACGCCTTTCCAGCGAACATGGTATTGCCCACGAGGCAAGTCCAGGGGCAACTCAGCATTTGGCAAAACTTGGTCACGAACCATGTTAACAAAACCCGAATCCAAGGCTATTTGGACTCGGTAACGCACAAGCTTGGCCAATGGAGAGGGATCGGTCACTTTCTCAAGAAACTTTGCTTGCTCAACAAATCCGGGGCTCAACTGCAACTGCATGACAGAACTCCAAGGACTCTTCACAAACTGAGCCCCACTCATATCACGGTCACCCGGTGAGATCGGCATATGGACGGCAACGCGCCAATACACAGCGCCCGACAAGTCAGAGGGAACAAGCGCATGGCAATCGGTCGAATCTGACCGATCAATGATGGTATTTTTGAAATCAACATCCCTCGCCACTTGAACATGGTACCCAAGGGCTCCTTCGACCAGACCGCAGCGCAGGCTCAGACCGCGCTCATTTGAAACGGCACCAACAGCCGGGACCAACAACAACGGTGGCGCTGCCCGGCGTCTGATGATCAAAGGCTGAACGGACTCTACGCCGCGTGCGCCTGACGCATCCAATGCGCGCACAGACACAAAATAGGGGCCAACGGGCAGGCCTGCAAAAAAGGCTTCCGGTTTGTCAAAGACGCCGTTGCGCACCACATCGACCATGGATTCATCGCGTGCAACCTGAAATTGGTAACGCTTTGCGCCGGTCAAGGGTGAATAAGCAATTTGGATAAAGGCGGTCTCGTCGATGACCAAAGGTGCTATCGCGACGTCGGGAACCGGTCGCAACAACCTGAAGGTTTCACCCAAACCGGTGTTCGGGTCAACGCTCACGCCTTGGCCTGCCCTGAGGTCTGCAATCCGACGTTTTTGGGGAGCGGACAGCGCCTGCACTTGCACACGACCCCGTTGAACGTCGCCGGTGAACGCGTCATTTTCTTGCACTGTGACGCCAAATCTTGTACCTCTGACACTGGCCACAGCCAGCCGAGATTTGATTTCAAAGCTGCGCCGAGCGCTCTGCTTGCGCACCACTTCGGCGTCAAGACTGCCTTTGTCTAAAAAAAGAACCGTCGAATCGCTTTTCTTATCGGCGAGCCTGTCCGATGGCTTGTCGGAAGGCAATTTTTCCAGCAGCACACTTGAATCCGAATACAAACGGACAACACTGCCGTCTACCAGCCTCAAAGACACAAAGCCCCCTGGGGTCACCACAACACGCGTACCTTGACCTAAAGTTTGCGCGCTGTGAACGGGATGGCTGGTGCTGCCAATGCGGGCCTGAACATCGCCCGAAACGCCCAAGACTTTCGCCGTGTTGCTTCGGTCTGCGCCATCTTGGGCCGCAGAAAGGCCTGCACACAGAGACAGTCCTAAGGCAATGAGTTTTTTGAACACGTTGAAGCCCCAAGTTCCTCTGAACTCATCACATAACTGGTGCCGCATGCGCAGAGACGTTGACCCGCGACAACTGGTAGCCCACACCGTACAGCGTGTTCAATTTGAAGCCGTGACGGCCATCCAATTGCATATCTCGGCGAATCTTGTAGGCGTGGGTGTCCAGGGTGCGAGAAGTTGCCACATAAGAATCCCCAAACACGGCCTGATAAATTTGCTGTCGGTTCAACTTCAAATTGAGATTTTGAAAAAAGTAAAAGGCCAAATCAAAGTCTTTGGGAGCAAACGGGATGACGTTTCCTTTCAGCCGAACGGTGCGCAGGCCTTCATCAAACACGTACGGTTCAAAATCATTGATTGCGTTTTGTTCAATAAAGATGTTGCGCCCCAACAGCTTGTTCAGCCGTGCCAAAAACTCCATCGGCCTCACAGGCTTGACAGCATAGTCGTCGATGCCTTTGTAAAGCGCGAAAGCCACATCTCTTTCAAGGTCTCGGCTCGAAACCATGATGATCGGGCACTTCATCCCCATCTCGTTTCGCAGCACATTCACCACATCCAAGCCAGAAGCCTGCGGCATGACCCAATCAATGACGATCAAATCGTACTGTTGCCGCCGCACCGCTGCCATGAAAACTTCCACATTGGAAAAGGTTTCACAAGCATAGCCTTGCTGGCGAATGGTACGGTCGAGCAGGCCCAGCATGGCCTGATCGTCATCCAGGACGGCAACCGTGATCTTCGACATGGTGTGACTGAACCCTTTCACCGTTTATTTGGATTGAAGCTGAGAAAAAATTTCCGGCCTGCCTGTTGAAAAGAACACATTGATCTCAACACGACGCTGATTTTGACGGCAAGCGCCATCTCGGTCAGCACAAATTTGCAAAGGCTCTTTGTCAGCCAGACCCTTGGTCAGGATGGTATTTTTAACGCCCTGATGGCGCAGGTAATTCTTCACAGCGTTCGCACGGTTTTCCGAAAGCGGCTGGTTGACTGCAGGGGTCCCGATTGAATCGGTATGGCCTTTGATTTCGATGCGGTCAATGTTAGCGGGTGCTGAGCGCAGGATTTGCGACAACAAATCCAGGAAATTTTTGCCCTTGACCGATATGACGGCGCTGTCAAAGTCAAACAACAAGGTCGGCGTCTTCAGGTTGTGTACCGCGGTGAGCACATCGACCATGCCTGTGGTGACCGCTGGCAGCGCCAAGCTCGGGACGGCATCTGGCGTGGCAGGCTGAGCAAGTTGTGGCAAGGCTGGCCAAGGCTTACAGCCAGCACTTTGACCTGTTGAACGCTCGGCAAGTCCTGCGGCATGGTGGGGCGATTTCAGAGCTTCATGATGTTCCAGATCGATGCCGTTGCCGGACTCGCACACCAAGGTGGTGACCACGACCGATTTTGGAACCGCCGGAACAACCGTTGGCGCCTGCACTTGCCCCAAAGCCGGCGCTGGCAACGGTGGCCGCACTGCTGGCGTTGCAGGAATCTGCGAAGGTTTTGGCGTCGGCGTCGGCGTCGGCGTCGGCGTCGGCGTCGGCGCTGGCGCAGGTGCGGGTGTCGGTGTCGGTGTCGGTGTCGGTGTCGGTGTCGGTGTAGGCGTCGGTATCGGCGTCGGCGTCGGCGTCGGCGTCGGCGTCGGCGTCGGCGTCGGTGTCGGTGTTGGCGGCGGTGGGGGTGGCGTTGGAACGGGGGTGATCGAACCTGTGTTCACGGACACATAGTTCACGGTGTAGTTGTTGCCGCCATTGCCATCATTGATCACCAGTCCAGCAGCGGTCAGCGTTTTACCTGTGCCCACGTCTGGGGTGTCAAAGGTTTGTGTGGCCTGCGTGACTACGCTGTCACCTGGCAACAATCCGGTGACCGAGGGCATCAACGAAGACGAGGTGTTGCCGTTGAATGGGCGTGAATGGCTGATGGCTGTCACCGTCAGAACGGCTGGCGTGATCTCCCCGGTGGTGTTTGGCACATAGGTCACTTCGTAGTTGCCGCCGCTGTTGCCATCGTTGATCAACAGGCCGCTGGCAGTGATCGTTTTGCCCGTTCCCGCGTGTTTACTGTCAAAACGCTGCGTAGCTTCCGCAGTGACACTGTCACCGGCAAAAACCGTACCGGTGCGCACCGGCGCCACATGAGACACATCGGTGCCGTTGTACACGCGCGTCACGCTTTGCGCGGTCACGGTCAAGGGTGCTCTGTTGATCACCCCTGTGGCGTCCGGCACGTAGGTCACGTCGTAGTTGCCGCCGTTATTTCCGTCGTTGATGACCAGGCCACTGGCAATCAGGGTTTTGCCAGAGCCCGCGTGTTTGTTGTCAAAGCGTTGTGTGGCTTCTGTGGTAACGCTGTCACCCGCGAAAATCGTGCCTGAGCGAAGCGGCGCCACAGACGACACATCGGTGCCATCGTAGCCGCGCGTGTGGGTTCGGGCCGTCACGGTCAGGGGAGCTCTGGTGATCTCACCATTGGTTCCAGACAAAGAAGTCACACCGCCGACCAAGACGTAGTTACCGGCATCGACACCTGCCAGCGTGATGTTGTTCACGGTGTACCCCAAGCCGGTGCCTACATGCCTTTGGTTGAAAGAACCGATACCGCTGATGGACAGATCATCTCCAGGCAGTCTCCCGGTCATGCCCACCACCACGTTGTTCATGGAGGTGGTGCCGTCATAGGGTCTGGTTACATTGCCTGCGCTGGGCGAAACGGCTCTGGGTTCCACCCTCAAAGTGCCCACAAACACCGGGGTACCCACAAAATTACCGCCCACCACCACGGGCGCGGCATCCTTGACATCGTAGGTACCCACAACCGTATGGCCAGTGGAGCTCACAGGCGCCAAGTTGTTGGTGGGTTGCACATAGGGGTTCAATGCCACCGTGACCTGCCCCCCCACACCATCTCTGAACGTATTGCCCACCCGGCTCAAAGTGTGGATCGTGTCATTGCTGCCATCCAGATAAGTGGCCGTGGTGTTGTAGACAGGCGTATCGCCGTAGGTCACCGTTTGGTTGGTCGTTCTGATCAACAATTGGTTGGCAGGGACAATGGTGTAGTTGCCATTTTGGTAGGTGATGGAGTAGTTGTTTGACGTCAAACCACTGGGCACCAGCACGTTGTTGTAGGTTCCCGCAGCCACATCGGTGCTTGCATTGGTGCGGGTGATGGTCAGTGTGCCGCCCAAAACAGTGGGTTGCTCCCCGTTCACAAAACCCGAATACTGCACGCCGTTGTAGCCTGGTGCATCAGAACGGGTCACAAAACGGGCGTCTGCATTGGCGGTCACCGTGAGGCCCGCCCTGTTGATCGCGCCTGTGGTGTCATCCACATAGTTCACGATGTAATTGTTTCCGCCATTGCCATCGGCAATCACCAGACCGCTGGCCCTCAGCGTTCGGCTTGGGCCGGCATTCGGGTCGGTAAAGTTTTGCGTGGCGGCCGTGGTCACGCTGTCGCCTGTGGCTGTGTACACCGTGCCACTGAGCACAGGGGCCACCGACGAAGACGTGGTGCCGTTGTAGGCCCGCGTGTCAGGCTGGGCGGTCACGGTCAAAGGAGCCCGGTTGATCACGCCCGTCGCGTCCACACGGGTCACCAAGTAGTTGTTGCCGCCATTGCCATCGTTGATCACTGGCAGGTTGGCCGTGATGTTTTGGTTTGGACCTGCATTTCTGGAGTCAAAGGACTGCGTGAGAGGACCCACGCTATCGCCTGTGGCGGTGTACACCGTGCCGCTGAGCACCGGGGCCACCGACGACGATGTGGTGCCGTTGTAGCCACGCGTTTCAGTTTGGGCCGTCAGGGTCAATGGCGCCCTGGTGATCACGCCAGTGGCATCGGGCACGTAGGTCACGTTGTAGTTGGCACCGCCATTGCCATCAGCGATGACCAATCCGCTGGCTGTGAGGGTTTTGCCTGTGCCTGCATTTCTGTTGTCAAAGCTTTGCGTGGCCGCCGTGGTCACGCTGTCGCCCGCGAATACGGTGCCGTTGAGCACCGGGGCTACCGACGACAATGCGGTGCCGTCGTAACCACGCGTGTGGTTTTGGGCCGTCACGGTCAGGGGCGCCTGGGTGATTTGACCCACGTTGCCCACCGCCGTGGTGGACACATTGGTGTAGCCAAACACCGGCCGATTTGGTACGCCTTGGGAGGAATTGCTGGCACCCGTCACCGTCAAGCCACCTGAGGTGGTGGCTGTCACAGTTTTGCCGGTGCCCACATGCTTGGTGTCGTAGGTGGCCGAACCCGGAGTGATCGTTCCAGCGCCGCCCATGTTGACCGTATCGCCATCGATGCCAATGCCACCGGAAATGCTGAGGTTGGTGATCGAAGCGTTCACAGTACCGTCGTACTGCCTGCTGGCTGTACCGCTCAAAGCAGCCGAAACCGTGGGGTTGACTTTGTAGATCAGGCCATTGCCTGTGGCCGCGCCGTTGATGGCACCACCGTAAGCGGTGTTGTACTGCTTGAAGCCATAGCCTGCCAAAACAGGCGTGCCGCGGGTGTCAAGCCGGGGGTCGGTTGAATAGACCCGCCAGTTGCCTGTGGCGTGGCTGGTGGTCAGCGCATGGTTGACCGCATTGAGGAAATTGCCATCGGCCGCCAAGGTGATGGCGCCTGTGCCTGCGGCCGTTGCGGTCAAACTGCCGCTTAAAGTAATGTCACCACCGTTCAGTGTCTGGGCCAAGACAGAGCCCGCATTGCCGCCGCCCACATTGAGGCTGTTTTTGTCCACCAAGCTGACCGCGCCCGCACTGGTGAAGTTCACTCTGTTGAAATCATTGGCCGTGTTGGTGCCGGTCACATTGCCAGTACCCGTGTCCAAGGTCAGGGTGTTGCCTGTGGCGTCCACAATTCGGTTGAACAACACATTGCCGCCGCTGGTTCTCATGACCGTGTTGGCGCCCAGATTCACATTGCTGTTGTAGGTTTGGTCGCCGGTGGTGACGAAGCTGCCACCATTGATGTTGACCGCGCCAATGTTGTTCACGGGCACATTGTTCGCCGTGAAGCTGGCGAGCGGGGTGACAGCCCCAACGGCGCCGGCATAAGTCTGCTGGCCGCTGCGCGATGTCGTGACGGTGAAATTGGGGGCAGCGTACAAAGGGTTGGCATTCAGCGTGCCATTGAAAAGCACATGGCCGCCATCCGCGAGACCGTTGTTACCACCATTGGCCTGAAATTCAACACTGGTCATGTTGCCGGTGACCCCTGACACCAGCACATTGCCATTGAAAGTCATGTTCCCGCCAGCGCCGGGGGTGGCTGCCCCACCCACGGTCCCACCACCGGTAACGCTGTACCCACCAAACAAAGAAATGGTTTGGGTGGGGTCATTCACGGTCATTGTCAGATTACCGCCACTACCCGCTGTGCTTGTCGTGCTGTTGGCAAATCCGCCATCAGTCCGTATTGCAGGGGTGCTAAATCTGTTGGCGTTGGAAACAATGCTGCCAGCGCTGCTGGTGATGGTGACATTGCCCCCCCTTCCGCCAATCAAGCCTCCCGTCGAACCACCAGAACCACCTCGCGTCTCAATGGTGCTGTTCACCACAACGTCTTGGGCTGCATTGATGGTGACATGGCCGCCGCCTTGGCCAGCATCACCTGTTGCCGTAATGGTATTGACTGTGACGCTGCTTTGGGCCGAAGTCAGCGTGACGGCGCCCCCAGCGGCATTGGTACCGCCGCTGGTGTTGATGGCGCCTGACAAGTTCACCGCACCGTTGACTGCTTGGTTGCTGACCACAACGCTGGCCGGTAGACCTCCTGCACCACTCAAAGCACCATTCGGAGCACCATTACCACCCCTCGCGGTGACTGTGCCCGATGCAGAGCTGGTGATGTTGCCAACAGAGCCCGCAATGGCGGTGCCATTTTCGTCCACACCATTGAGCAATCGGATGGGGCCGGCATTACCGCCCGCCCCAGTGAGTGTGGCCCCTTGGTTACCGTTGCTGGTCAATCCGCCGGTCAAGTTGATGCCCGCGTCTGACACCACGGTTATGCTGCCAGCGTGGCCAGCAGCCAAGTTGGAGTTATTGAACGGTGAGCCACCAATCACGCTGATACCGCTTGCAACAGTGACCAAGCCCCCACGGCCCGTGACCAACACATTGCCACCCCGGCCAGCTGGGCCTGCAGAGCTTGAGCCGGCACCTCCCGTGGCGCTGATGCCGCCCAAGCCTGAGATGCTGCCATTGGTAGTGGCCACACGAATACCGCCTGCGCTATTGTTAGTGCCGCCATTGGTAATCAAGGCCAACGTGCCGGTGATGCTTCCACCGGTCAGCTCAATGCGGTTGCCTACCGGGTTTATGGTGGCAACCCCCGAAGAATTGCCTGTCTGTGTGGTGATGGCACCTGTCCTGAGGGTGCCAAGGCTGGTGATGCGCACCAAGCCTGAATCACCCCCCGCATAGCCTTGTGCGCCGACCATCGCAGAACCGGCACCGCCATTGGCGTTGATGGCTCCGCCAAACGTATTCACCGTGGCGCCGCTGATGGTCAAGGCGCCTGCATCTGCACCGGCAAAGCCGGTGTTGCCGCCGCCCCCATTGGTCGAGATCGCCAATGTTGAGATCGCCCCTTGGGCAGAGGTCAGCGTGACGGGGCTTCCACGGCCCATGGCAGTACCTGTGGCGACGATCGCGCCAGTCAACGTGATGTCACCACCCACACCGGCCACTTTGGGGGCCTGGTTGTTGACCACAATCGACCCCGCCGCTCCCCCCAAACCCGTGCCAGTGGCGGCACCGGTTTCTGTGGCCAGATTAACGAGGGAAATGTTGCCCGCCGCAGCATTGAAAAGCTGAATGTTGCCAGCATTGCCCCCGTTGGCATCGCCAGATCCGCCTGCAGCGCCTCTGGCATTGATAAGCCCCCGCAGGGTGATCCCCGTTTGGGCACTCAAAGTGACATTGCCCCCATTGCCACCTGCAATGCCCGCTCCACCGGTGCGTCCAGCAGCGATGATGGAGGAACCCGATGGGCCCACCAAATCGATGATGCCATGCGTAGCAGTCAGGGAGACGTTGCCTGCGTTGAGCGCTGTTCCTCCAGCGCGGTTGGAGTCGATGCCTAAAAAAGTGGTGGTGATGTTGGCACCTTGAACGGTGATGTCACCACCTGAGGTAAACAAACCTCCAGTCGTTCTCACATCGCCAACCCCGGTATTGTTTTGATCGGCCCGAAGGGTCAGGCTGCCGCCACCATTGGCCGTGATGGTGCCGTTGACCACGATGTCTCTGGTCGCTCGCAAGGTCAGGCTATTGGCCGTCGTATAGGTGATTGGGCTGGATACCGTGATGGTGCCGCCAAGAGGCGCCGTAAAACTGCTGGTGGTGTCCACCACCACATTGTTGGTCGCCAATGCGTTGGTCAAGGTGTTCACGTTGAGGATCGAGCTGCCCGACGTTCCCACGAAGTTGGGGTTGCCCGTTGCAGTGTTGGTACCCGCACTAATGGTGATGTCAGTAGGGTCCAGCAGCAAAGTGCCTGTTTGGCCACGGGCTGCCGACGTGTCCACGGCGCCTGCATAGTTGAGGGTGTTTTTGCCAGAGACTTCAACAAAGCCACCATCACCGCCTTGCGCACCGCCCCGGGCGCTGATGCGGCCTTCGTAGTCTGCGTGGTCGTTGGCCCAAAGAATGACTTTTCCGCCATTGCCCGTGCCGCTTTGGTCGCCATCGGCATGGATGCTGGCTTGTGCGCCCACGCGGGTGGTGTTGGCGTTGTGCACATCGGCGTTGCGGCCTTGGTAGTCGCCGCCCAGCAGCACCGTGCCGCCTTGGCCACCGCTGCCCAGGTTGGCACTGGCGTCAATGCTGCTTGCACCCAAAACCTGCACGGTTTCGCCGAGCACTTGCACGCTGCCGCCCGATCCGTTTGCGTTTTTGGCCACCAGGCTGGCACCCTCAAGCTGGGTGACTGCCCCTTGCCTGCCAACGGCCAAGAGGCTGATGGCGCCATCGGGGTGAACTTGGGTGCCGGTGGCGCGCAGCGTACCGGTGGTGTTGATGGCCAATGCCGCCAGGTTGTGGTTGACGGCCTTGAGCTGGATGTTGGCCGCCTCCAGGGCGCCCGCCATGGTGATCTGGCCTGCATTGGAGGCCATGGGAATGACCGTGTATCTGCCGTTGCTGAAGCTCACATCGCTGGCGGCAATGAGTTGAATGTTGGCGCCTGCACTCAGGCTGGCCGATGCGGCCACCTCTGTTTTGGGCGCGATCAAGACAATGTCGCCGCCCGGCGCGCTGATGCGGCCAAGCACCTGAATGGCGCCGGCGTCACCGCCGCTGAAGTTGGGGTTGCCCGACATGAATGCGGCATCGGTCACGTTTTGCGTGCTGGCCACAAAGCCGCCATTGACGTTGATCAAGCCGTCTTTGCCGAGCACGATGCCGTTTTGGTTGATCAAAAACACCCGGCCGTTGCCCAGCAAGGTACCGTCGATTTGGCTGGGCAAGTTGCCCGTCACGCGGTTGAGGGTGGCGGCTTGTGCATTGGGCGCTACAAATTGGACGGTTTGAGCGTTGTTCACGCTGAAACTGTTCCAGTTCACGATGGCGTTTTGGCTGGCTTGGTGGATCTGCGTCAGGTTGCCAAATTGGCTGATGGAGGCACTGCCTGCCGCCACCACAGCACCTTGCGGACTGGCCAGTGCGGCTGCAGCCGTCAAGCCCATGGCCAATGTGGCCAAGGCGCTGTGGCACACGCCCACGCTGACGCTTTTGCTGGCTTTGCCTTGCGCCCGTGTGGTTTCGGCCACCGCCACGTAGGCGCCACGGGCTTTGCTGAAAACGACTCGGTGGGTGTGCTTGTTCATGATGGGCTGTTCTTTGCTAACGGCCAAAAGTTCAAAATTTTTGCCAGGATCTTTTGTTCTTCAGGGGTGACCGGCTTGTCAAAAAGCGGCTTGGGCTGAGAGGTGCCAGAACCAGGTTTTGTCGTTGCTCAGGCCGCTGTTGCGCCGCGCTGCGTCGGCCCGAAGACTGAAATGGCGCTGTTTGGTCAGGCGCAGGCCCACGCCTTGTGAAGAGATGTTGGCAATGCGCGAGGTGATGTTCAGATCGGTGTTGGTGGCAACAGTGGCGTTGCGACTGTGTCCCGCATCGGCAAAGGCGATGAATTGCATCTCCAGGTCATTGACGGCTTTGACTGGCACAGTCCAGCGCGGGCTTTGCAGCTCCAGGGTGCCCACCACACCTGCATCCGAAAAGAGGGTGTCTTGGTAATAGCCGCGCACGCCTTGAATGCCACTCAAACCCATGCGCTCACTGGCGATCAAGGGCGCGTTGGCCATCTGCGCTGTCAGACGCGTGCTGATTTGCCAGCGTGGGGCCACGCTTTTGGGCAGTTCAAAGTTTTGAGCCAGGCTGGCGTTGACGCGCCAGTACTGGGCTTTGGCACCGGGTCGGACGGCGTCGTAGCTCGCGTCGTCGTTCAAGCCCAACAGATTGCCGGGTGACCAAGTGCCACGCAGGTCGGTTTGGCCATTGCCAATGTTGTGCCGCCATTCGTTGCGCCAGCCACCGTAGAGTTGCGCGACCTGCACGGTGTTGTCGTTGACCGCAGTTTGCCCAAAAGCCAAGGCACTGCCGATGCGTTTGACTTCTGCGCCGCCGTACAACTCACCCGATTTGAAGCTGCTCTGGGCGGCTTGGGCGCTCATGAGGCGAGACCATTCGGCGCTGAGAATGGTGTTGTTGCCTTTGAAATGGAATGCATTGCCTGCCAGCAGGATGTCGGTGCTGATGTAATCGGCACGCAAAGTCAACCTGTCGCCCGATGGGAGTGGCATGCCGTAGGCCACGCCGTGTGAACGGAATTTTTGGAGATCAGGCGAAGCAGCAAAGTTGTAATCGAGCTGATGGTCAAAGCGCCCACCCACATGCCCCAGACTCACCCCGGCGCGCACGCGGTCAAGGTCGCTGGTGCGGTTGCCTGTGTTGTCCATGCCCACGGTGTAGCGCACGGGGTTTTCATCTCGGGTGTTGAGCACGATGTCCGTGCTGCCTGGCTGATCACCGGGGCGCAATTGGGGTCGCAAGCTGGTCGCCCGCCACCGGCTGTTGTAGTTGAGGGTCTGGATGTCGGATTCAACTTGCTGCAGATCCACCCAGCTGCCGCTTGGCAAGCTGATGCGGCATTCAAGCTCTTGGGCTGGCGTGTGTTGTTGGCCCTGTGCAATGACGCGGCCGACCGTGGCCGGCTGCACGATCAGCACCAAAATGCCATCACGCACTTGTTGGTTGGCCTGGGCTGAAAAATACACATCGGCCAAGAAACGGTTTTGCTCGGCAGTGAGGGCCACCATGGCGTCAACGATGCCCTGCGTCAACTCTTGGTTGATAGGGCGGCCCAAAAAGGGGCTGAGTGCCTTTTGAACCGATTCGGCTTTCAGTAACTCGGGCGGGAGCTTGCTGACAATTCGAAGATTTGGATTGGCGCTGCCCACTTGTTGGCGCAGTTGCACCAACTGCCTGGGATCAACCGCTTGAGCACTGAGGGCGGTGGTCGTCCGGTCTCGACACAATTGACGGGCCGGGGCCGCCGCAGCGGCTTTCGATGAAAAGGGGTCACCGTCCAAAACCAACAAGCCGACCAGATTTCTGATAACCGCCGCTTGCGCAGGCACGGGTTCTGATGCAGCAGAGGCCATGGCATGTGCGCCGTGAGCGTTCGCGAAGCAGGTTAGAATTGTAAATATTAAATATTTATAGTTCTGATTTTTTAATATTAACTTTATATACATTGCTTGCTTCTCCAAGGCATTTTTTCCCGATTGTTTGAACTATTCCACACCGAGAAATGCAGCATTGTCACCAAATGTGAACTAGCCAAAAAAAACGCAAAATTAAAGGCTTTTACGCATGACACACGCAAGACAAACACATGCAGCGCACGCTGGCAGACTTGCAGGACTTCAATGAAGAGGCCGTTTCATGTCACTGTTCAATCTCAAAGGCAAAGTCGCTGTCGTCACCGGTTCCAGCCGAGGCATTGGCAGGTCTATTGCCCACCAACTGGCCAAGGCTGGAGCCAAAGTGGTGGTTTCAAGCCGCAAGCTCGACGCTTGCGAGGTCGTGGTTCAAGAGATCCAGGCGGCGGGTGGTGAGGCCATGGCCATCGCTGCCAGCATTTCGAATAAAGAACAGCTGCAACACCTGATGGTCAAAACCCGAGAAACGTGGGGGCCCATCGACATATTGGTGTGCAATGCGGCCACCAACCCTTATTACGGCCCGGCCATGGGCATGAGCGACGAGGTGTTTGACAAGGTCATGCGCAACAACGTGCTGTCCAACAGCTGGCTGTGCAACATGGTCTATCCGGACATGAAAGCCAAAAAAGACGGCGCCATCGTGATCGTGTCGTCCATTGGCGGCCTGCATGGTTCGGCCGTGATCGGGGCCTACAACATCTCCAAGGCGGCCGACATGCAGCTGGCGCGCAACCTGGCGGTCGAATGGGGGCCGGACAACATCCGCATCAACTGCATCGCACCCGGCCTGATCAAGACCGACTTTGCACGGGCCTTGCACGAGGACCCGGTGCTCAGCGCCAAGTACAACAACGAGACGCCGCTGCGCCGCATGGGCGAGCCCGATGACATTGGCGGGGTGGCGGTGTTTCTGGCCAGCCCGGCGGGGCGTTATGTGACGGGGCAGACGGTGGTGGTAGATGGCGGGATGATGATCCGCTGATCGTTCTGCGCCTGCCATGCCCGCCAGAAGCCTGCGGCCCGGAAGCCGGGCGCCTCTTGCTGCGGGGGTACGCAGAAATCGGCTTCCAGCCTCCGGGCCGCAGGCTTCTGGCTCTGTGGTTGACCAAAACAAAAAGCCCGCATCAGCGGGCTTTTTTGCGGGGCGAGGGGAATCAGCCGAAGTTCTTGGCGACGAAGTCCCAGTTCACCAGTTTGTCGAGGAAGGTTTCGACGAACTTGGGGCGCAGGTTGCGGTAGTCGATGTAGTAGGCGTGTTCCCACACGTCCACCGTGAGCAGCGCGGTGTCGCCAGTGGTCAGGGGGGTGCCGGCGGCGCCCATGTTGACGATGTCGACGGAACCGTCGGCCTTCTTGACCAGCCAGGTCCAGCCGGAACCGAAGTTGCCCACGGCGCTCTTGACGAAGGCTTCACGGAAGGCGGCGTAGCTGCCCCACTTGGCGTTGATGGCCGCGGCCACGGCGCCGGTGGGCTCGCCACCACCGTTGGGCTTCATGCAGTTCCAGAAGAAGGTGTGGTTCCAGATCTGGGCGGCGTTGTTGTAGATGCCACCGCTGGACTTCTTGACGATGGACTCGA